>Ga0265295_1000052_pt1 | contig 232735 bp, 248 predicted proteins | sample Munlansysbiofilm_FD_192503 | JGI IMG/M metagenome (GOLD analysis project Ga0265295, IMG submission 192503) | Leachate microbial communities from a municipal landfill in Southern Ontario, Canada - Methane capture system biofilm | ecosystem: Engineered > Solid waste > Landfill > Unclassified ...
GCAGTATGGTGCAGGTCACAAAATGCGGATGTGTCGGCTCATATACTTTGTATCTACTTCTTCCCATCACTTATTTTATCGATATTGAACTTATAGGTTTGTTGACATTTGGTCTGCATTCCATATCGGGAGATATGGAACGAGCAAAGCAGAAGTTTACTTCCGCCTGCTGGCTGGACTGATAATGAAAAGATATCCAGACCACTCCCTATCCTATGACTCTCGGGGATCAGTGACAGTTTTACAAATCGGTTGCTTCTTCGCTTCAACCTTTTAAGCCTTTTTTTAATATCATTTAATTTTATTAAATTATACTGCTCAGAAGAGCCAAGGATACATTTTGGAAAGTTCCGCACTGATCACGCTGATACACACATCCCCTTTTTATGAACTGACCGCACTCGTGGTGTTGGCAGCGGTGTTCGGCTTTGTCGGCATGCTGCTGCGCCAGCCTATGATCGTCAGCTTCATCGCGGTCGGGATACTGGCCGGCCCTTCGGTACTTGACATCGTCCACTCAGAAGAGATCATCAGCCTGCTGGCAGAGCTTGGGATCGCCCTGCTGCTCTTTTTGGTAGGACTCAAGCTTGACCTGCACCTTATCCGTACGCTTGGCGTCGTCTCGCTCGCAACAGGGCTCGGACAGGTCTTTTTCACTGCTGTTATCGGCTTTTTTATAGGCGTGGCCCTGGGGCTCGATACCCTCACATCCCTCTATGTGGCAGTGGCGCTCACCTTCTCGAGTACGATCATTATCGTCAAGCTCCTCTCTGACAAAAAAGAGGTCGACTCTCTGCACGGGCGCATCGCGATCGGTTTTTTGATCGTACAGGACCTTTTTGTGGTATTGAGCATGATGGTGCTCTCTACTTTCGGCATCGGTGCACAGGAGGCAAACGGCGGCGCTTTGGCCCACATCGCTTCAGTGCTGCTCTACGGCCTTATCATGCTTGTTTTTGTCTATCTCTTTATCCGCTATGTGGCTGATATGCTGGTCGAGCGCCTGGCCCATTCGCCGGAACTGCTGATCACCTTTACTATCGGATGGGCTGCTCTGCTTGCAGCATTGGGAAGCTACCTTGGTTTCAGCAAAGAGCTCGGAGGTCTCCTGGCTGGGGTTTCACTCGCTTCCACTGCCTATCGCGAGATCATCGTCTCGCGTATGGCGGCGCTGCGGGATTTTCTGCTGCTCTTCTTCTTTATCGCACTTGGGATGCATCTGGACCTCTCCCTGCTGGGGACACAGATCACTCCGGCGATCGTCTTTTCGCTCTTTATTCTTATCGGCAATCCGTTGATCGTAATGGCCATCATGGGCTATATGGGCTACCAGAAACGTACGGGGTTTTTAGCGGGGCTTACCGTCGCTCAGATCAGCGAATTTTCACTTATCTTTATGGCAATGGGGCTCTCACTGGGACACGTAAGCAGCGAATCACTGGGGTTGGTTACACTTGTAGGGCTTATCACCATCGCGATGTCTGTCTATATGATCACCTATTCGCACCGACTCTACAGTGTGATGGAACCGATACTCTGGATATTTGAACGGCACTCCCCCTTCCGTGAAGTGCTGAATGATCATAGTATAAACCAGTCACGCTCTTATGATATAATACTCTTCGGTGCCGGGAGATACGGCAGCGCGCTTGCCTGGGCACTCAAAGCTGCCGGCAAACATCTTTTGATCGTAGACTTCAATCCCGAAGAGGTGAAACACCGCCAGAAACTCGGCTTCGATGCCATCTACGGCGATGCGGGCGACCAGGAGTTTATCGCGACACTGCCGCTTGCAGGAAGCGAATGCGTGATCCTCGCCATGTCACAACCTACTTCGTACTTCAGTAAAGAAGACCAGCGTTTTGTGCTTATAGATACCCTTAAGGAGTCCGGCTATCAAGGGAAGATCGCCGTCACTGTACAACAGTATGATGTCGATGACCAGGAGATACAGAAACGGCTGATAGAGCATGGCGCGGATATGGTGTTTCTGCCCTACAGAGATGCTGCCAGAGATGCGGTCGAACAACTTGAAAAGCAAATAAGTAAAAGGAAAATATCATGAAACACTACCAAAACATTCTCTATATAATGAATCCCTCCAGTGAAGGAACCGACGGTCTAAAACAGGCGCTCAGCACAGCACGTAACAACAATGCCTCCTTGCATCTGCTGATGCTCTACCCTGCATTGCCAAAAGAGCTGCAGGTACATCAGAAAGCGTTTGAGGCTTTTTTGTCCGAGCGAATTGAGGCTTCGTTGAAAAACGTACAGGAGGCGCTGGGGGGAGAGGTAGTTGAACCAACACGCGAGGTGATGATGTCCGACTCCTCACCTGCGGTGGTGATCACCCGCTATGTGCTGCGTCATGGATATGACCTGCTCGTCAAAGAGGCTGAAGATACCGGCGGTGAAGGCGGCTTTAAGGCACTTGATATGAGCCTGCTGCGCAAATGCCCCAGTGCCCTCTATCTTGCGCGGCCTATTTCCCACTCAAGGGAAAAGATCCGTGTGGCAGTGGCGGTCGATCCCATCACGGAGAGCGAGGATGCGTACGATCTGAACATCCGGCTGCTTCAGAATGCACGGAGCATTGCCGACAGCTGCAGCGGGGTGCTCGATATCGTCTCTTGCTGGGAGTATCCCTATGAGGAGTATCTTCGCCATACCCCCTGGCTGAAAATAAGCGACGAAGAACTTGCCGATGCAGTTGTAAACATCTGGAGCGAACACCGCGCTGCACTCGATGCACTTATCGCAGATGCAGGTATCGCTGGTGAAAACCGTGTTCACCACCTGAGAGGTGAAGCTAGAGAACTGCTTGGAAAATTTGTCCGGAACGAAAAGGTGGATATCATGGTGATGGGCACCGTCGCGCGCACCGGGATAACCGGATTTGTCATCGGCAATACCGCTGAGAACGTCTTCGAAAAACTGGACTGCTCCCTTCTGGCACTCAAGCCCGCCGGATATGTCTCTCCGATCAAAGCGTATGAGTGACTTCATAGCGAAGCAAGACATCTCTTGCCGCTTAAAAAGAGGAAACAATCCTCCTCCTCTTTTGTTAACAGAATGGGTAAAGCATCAGATCCATATAGCCTTTACTGTAATAACTACAATTAAGTGATACTGATGTATCATCATTTTTATGAAAATCGTTGATATCAAAACCGTCCTTCTCACTGCCCCGCTCAAGACACCCTTTATCACTTCACTGCGCCGTGTTGAGGCGCTTGAGGACCTGGTCGTCATCATCACCTGTGATGATGGTACCATAGGCTATGGGGAGGGAGCCCCCACTCCGGTGATCACCGGAGAGACGATCGATACGATGAGGGCTGCCATCGACTATCTCAAACCGTTTATCATTGGGAAAGAGATAGCAGAACTTGAGAGTATATTAAAAAATATACATTCAAAGCTACTGCACAATACCACTGCAAAATCCGCCCTTGAGATCGCACTTTATGACCTGAAAGCAAAGGCAGAGAAGCTGCCGCTTTATAGCGTGCTCGGAGGCACAAAAACTGCCTTTAAGACCGATATCACGATCAGCATGGACCACACAGAGAAGATGATCGCAGATGCCCTGCAGGCGGTCAGCCTCGGCTATGATACGCTCAAGATCAAGATCGGTGATGATCCGATCAAAGACAGTGAACGTATCATTGCCATCCATGATGCTCTGCCCAAGGAGATCACACTGAGACTTGACGCCAACCAGGGGTGGGAAGCACATGAGGCGATCACGCTGCTTCAGAAGATCGAAACCTACGGGATCATCGCAGAGTTTATCGAACAGCCGGTCAGAGCCGATGACATCGAAGGGCTCAAGCAGATCAAAGATGCGGTCAAGACACCTGTACTTGCCGATGAATCGGTCTTTTCGCTAAATGATGCCAAACGGCTGCTCGAACTTGATGCCGTGGACTTTATCAATATCAAGCTGGACAAGTGCGGCGGGATCTCCAAAGCCCTTGAGCTGGCAGACCTGTGCGCGGGGTACGGAGTGAAGTGTATGTTAGGCTGTATGCTGGAGGGGCCTGTCGCCATTGCAGCAGCGCTGCATGTGGCCTCTGCAAGAGCTGGGACCATCACGATGATAGACCTTGATGGCGTGGCGCTGCTGGCGCATAACCCTGCAAGGGGGAGCGTGCTGTTTGACGAAAGCCGCCTTGAACTCTCCGGGGAGATCGGCCTGGGGATCAACACTATCTCCTAAAAGTAACAAAGCGGCGCTTTTTTATATGCGGTTGATCCTCCATATACCGTCTATTAATCAAACTCTATTACAATGAAATAAAAAAGTATAAAGTAGTATGATGAAACGGTTGATTCTGCTTAGCCTTATCGCGATCACCAGCCTGCAGGCTGACTATATGCTCAAAGAGAGCCATCGTGAGAAATCACGCATCGACAAGTTGCCCAAAAATGTCGTCGCAGACATGAAACAGATCCCGCAGGATCCGGCGTACTATGCCAAACAGCTCAAACCGTTTAACAAAGATGAACAAAAAAAGCTCGACAAGCTTTTCAATGAAAAATATTTCAAGCCGTGGGAGCTGAAAGCGATCGATATCCCTGAAGAGGATTTCGGATGGGAGATACGTTTCGTCACCCAAAAACCGATCTACCACGAAAACGGAAAAGTGATCCCCCCGTCCGTCTATGAAAAGTGGATCGACAATGCCAATATGGCAGCACTCGACAGCAAACGTTACAGGGCGATCACGGTACGCCGTACCGATCTCAAGGCTCTTCCGACATCATCAGCGTTTTACCGTGACCCCAGAAAAACCGGTGAGGGTTTCCCTTTTGACTATAACCAGAACTCAGCCTACCATATCAACCTGCCGCTCTATGTCTCACACTTCTCCAAAGATAACCGCTGGGCATTTGTCCGGGGGGCTTATGCCTTCGGATGGGTGAAGACAGAAGATATCGCACTGGTGGGAAATGATTTTATCCGGGCCTTTAAAAACGGTAACTATGCGATGACGATCAGGGATAATCTGCGTATCTTCAAAGATAAAGCCCCACACTCTTTTGTCAAAGTGGGAGCACTCTTTCCGATCGCCAAAGATCAAAAAAGCTACCTGATCGCTTCGCGCGACCACAAGGGGCATGCCCACATAGAACATCTCAAAGTGGAAAAACCGGAATTTATCGCAAAGAAGCCTTTGGCCTTCACTCCGGAGAATGTCGCCAAACTCGCCAAAGAGTTCTATAACGAACCCTACGGATGGGGCGGGAGCTATGAGTGCAGAGACTGTTCGGCTACCACACGGGACTTTCTGGGTGTCTTTGGTATCTTCCTCCGCCGAAATTCGGGGAAACAGGCTGAAGACGGGAACAGGATCTCTATTGCGGGGCTGGAAAAGCCTTTCAAAAAACAGAAGATCCTCAAAGAGGCGGAACCCTTCCGTTCTCTTTTGCATGTCCCCGGGCATGTCGTGCTCTATATGGGAGAGTACAAGGGTGAGCCTGTTGTGATGCATACCTACTGGGGTATCCGGAAAAAAGATACTACCAAACTGATCACCGGACGCACCATCATCACCTCTTTGGAACCGGGAAAAGAGCGTGCGGATATACGCGAAGAGAGCAAACTGATCAATACTTTGCAGAATATTGTCACCTTTTAACTCAGTTACGCTAAAATCCCGTTATGAAAAAAGCACCTATCAAAGTATTTACAACCACGATCAATGCAGGGAAACACAAAGGAAAAAAACTGGAGATCCCTGCGATAGACACCACCAGAAGCTCAAAAAGCATCCTCAGAGAGTCCCTCTTCAATACGCTGCAGTTTGATATCATCGACAAAAACTTTGTTGAGGTTTTCGGCGGTTCAGGCTCAGTGGGCCTGGAGGCACTCAGCCGCGGCGCAGGCGATGCCTACTTCATCGAGTACAATCACACTGCCTATAAAATACTCGAAAAGAATGCCCGCAACATTGACCCGATGCATACCCATCTTTTCCTTGGGGACAGTTTTGAAAAGTTTGAAACGGTCTACACGATGGTCAAACGTTCCGGCATAAAAACCTACTTCTATTTCGATCCGCCCTTCTCTACCCGTACCGGAATGGATGAGGTCTACGATAAAACCATCGCCCTGATAGAGATGATCGAACCCGACATCTGCGAAATGGTGATCGTGGAGCACATGAGCAACCTTGAGTTGCCAGAGCATATCGGCGCGCTCACGCAAACCAAACGCAAAAAGTTCGGGCGCAGCACGCTGACCTATTTTAAGCCTGAGCTATAACCCCTCTCACCGCGCACTTTCGGCTATGTCAAAGCATAGAAGCGGATGATGCGTAATCATGCGCCATCCGCTTACGCTGATATCCTCCTGTTTCGCCTCTCTTTTTCTTTACATACGGTTTGATTGTCGCTATACTATCTCTATCACACCAAGGAGAAGAAACGATGGAAAAAAACGTAAAGCTGGAGCACTATTACGCGCGCTGCGATATGAGCCAGATCAAGGGTCATCTCAAGGAGTTTCTCGAGAAAGCCAAAGAGGAGATTCCCCAGATCACTGCGGAAGAGATCGATCTGGAGAAGATGGTACTCATCGATGTACGTGAAGCCGATGAGTTTGCTTCGGGCGTCATCCCTGCAAAGACGATCTTTACGATTCCAAGGGGGAAACTCGAATTTGCCATCGATGACAAGCTGGTGGACCTGAGTGACCGGCCCATCGTCTGCTACTGCCTCAAAGGCGCCAGGGGGATACTCGGTGCCAAAACACTCAAAGACCTTGGGTTCAATAACGTCTCCAACCTTGAGGGTGGTATCGAGAGCTGGGTACAGTCAGGCAGAGTGATCAAGAACTATATAGGCTATTTCAAAATGGAAGGTAACTGACCGTGCCGATACAAAACAAAGAATCCCATATCGCCCTCTTCATTGACAGCGATAATATTTCATACCGTGCGATCGAAGGGATCATCAACGAACTGAGCAAATACGGTATCGTCAATATCCGCCAGGCCTACGGAAACTGGACGAAAGAGAATCTCAAGAACTGGGAGGAGAAGCTTCTGGAACTTGCGATCAAGCCGATCCAGCAGTTTGACTACTCCAAGAACAAGAATGCCACGGATATCCTGATGACGATCGATGCGATCGATATGCTGCATACCAAAAAGATCGATGCATTTGCATTTGCCACCAGCGATTCGGACTTTACCCCCGTGGTGATGCGCGTGCAGGCCGAGGGGATCAAGGTCTACGGTTTTGGCGAGAAAAAAACCCCAAAACCCTTTATGGCGGCATGTTCTCAGTTTATCTTTACCGAAAACCTGATGAGCAATGCAGACAGCAAAAGCCCCGCACCAGAAGAGAAGATACAGCCAAAACGCAAAAGCCGCGAGGAGATGCGTAAGGACAGCTGGCTGGTCAACCTGCTTCAGAATGCTGTCGAACAGACGATGGAAGATGACGGCTGGGCCAATCTTGCCGATATCGGGCAGTATATCAATAACAACTCCTCCTTCTCCCCGATCAACTACGGGTATAAGAAACTGAGTCAGCTGATCGACCAGATCGACCTGTTTGATATCTATGTCGACGAGAACAGCAAACAGATGAGTATCAGGGACAAGCGCTACAAAGCTTAAAGTTCCGGGATACTCTCCTCAAAGATCTTCCTGTCCTCTGCATTGTGGAAGACAAAATAGACGGTGATCTCGTGCCCTTCATCCAAAAACTGCTTGACACTCCGATAGGCAATACGTGCGGCCTCCTCTTTGGGATAGCCGTATATGCCCGTAGAGATCGCCGGGAATGCGATCTCTTTGCAGCCAAGTTCCAGCGCGACATTCAGTGAATTGGTATAGCACGATGCCAGCAGTGATTCGCACGCATTGCCGCAACGGCTGAAGATAGGTCCGACCGTATGGATGACATAAGATGCGTCCATCTCTCCGGCGCCGGTAGCAACTGCTTTACCGGTGGGCAACCCCTCGGGGTAGCGGCCGGCCCTGATCGCCCTGCACTCCTCCAGTATCGCATGGCCCCCTGCCCGGTGGATCGCACCGTCGACACCGCCTCCGCCCATCAGCGAGCTGTTCGCAGCATTGACGATCGCACAGACCTTCTCTTTTGTGATATCGCCTGTTTTGATCCTGATATTTTTATGCATCTGTTTCCCCCTGCTTACTTTAGAATTATCTATTATAACAAATCTATATTTAGTGGTATAATAACATCTGCAAGGAGTTAAAGCGTGCCAAGATCTCATAAAATCATATATGCTATCTATATCGTTGTCTGGATCATCATGGCGATCGACCCCAAATACCCCGCGGACTGGTTGCTTGAAAATATCCTGGTGTTTCTCTTTTTCCCTTTTATCGTTATCATGGATATCAGGCACCGCTACTCCGCTACCGCGATTTTCCTGCTTCTTATCTTTGCCTCTCTGCACTCGCTGGGATCACACTATACCTATGCCGAGATGGAGCACTTTGATGTCATCTCAAAGTTCTTTGGGTTTGAACGCAACCATTTTGACAGGGTGGTACATTTTCTGTTCGGCCTGCTGGTTTTCAGGATACTCTTTGAGATGATCACCTATGGTATCAGTTCGCTCAAAACAGCGCTGTTTTTCACACTGACGACGGTGATCTCCATCTCTACCATCTATGAGATGCTTGAGTGGATCGCCGCGGTAACCTTCCACCCTGAGCTCGGCATGGCATTTTTGGGGACACAGGGGGATATCTGGGATGCGCACAAAGATACACTCGCAGCGATGGTGGGGGCACTCATCAACTTCTTTTTCTATACCCATTACAGTAAGCTATTCAAAATGCGCAATACACAGAGACAGGCAGGAGAAGCATAATGTACAAACTCAATTTTTTTGTACCTTCAAAAGAGAAGGAAGCCGTCAAAGAGGCACTTTTCAGGATCGGCGCGGGAAAGTATGAGAACTACGAATGCTGCAGCTTCGAGACACTGGGCACGGGGCAATTCAAGCCTGTCGAAAATGCCGATCCCTATATCGGCAGGATCGGAGAGGTCGAGAGAGTCGAAGAGTACAAGGTGGAGATGATATGCACCGATGAGATCATCGCGCTTGCGGTCAAAACACTCAAAGAGGCCCATCCCTACGAAGAGGTGGCATATGAAGTGCTCAAAATGGAACTCTTTTAAGGATCAATACCGGTCTGCCTCCTCTTTGATCCTCCGGAGCAGTTCCATGAACTCCTCTTTATCGCCATAGCCGTTCAGCTGATCGATGATCGTCTCTCCGTCGCTCTTGATAAAGTAAAACGACGGCGTTCCGAGAGACTTCATCCCCAACGGAAGTTTTTCTGTAATGACATTGGTCTTGACCACGACAAAGGAGCTGTCAAGCATCTCGCGCACTTCCGGTTCCACCATTACCTCCCTGTCCATTTGGATACACCATTTGCAAAAAGGCAGCACCCCCCGAATCATGATGATCTTCTTTTTCGCTTTTGCGATCTTTACAGCCTCTTCGAACGTATAGTTCCTGACGCTGTGCTTTTCTATCATCGCTTCTCCATACGCGAAAATATAGCTGCTGAGCGCCTCTATCTCCTCTTCATCGAGCAGGTTTGGCATCGGCGGCATATCCGGGTAAAAATGGGTGAGTTCTTTCGGCACGACACTCTTTTCCCTTTGCGGCGAAGCGATATAGGAGGTGATGAACTCCTCTACCTCCATCCGCTGGGCCTCTTCGTCGGCTTTTCTGTCACCGACATTCAACTTTACCCCAAAAGAGAGCTGGTTCAGTGTCGGAGCTTTGAGATGAAGAAGCGTATTGTTCTGTTCGGCATTTGCGATCACCTTGCTCATCGGTATGTAGCCACTGTGGCATGCAGCACAGTGTTTCTCAAAGAGTGCGGCTCCTTCAGAGGCATACAGTGAGAGAATGCCTCCCATCCATAGCATCATTTTTTTCATCTTTACTCCTCAACACGGTTCATCAGATACAACCCTTCTGACTATATATAGAAATTTTATATGACATTATAACGAAGCAAAATTTACTTTTTATCTGAAAGTTCGCGCAAAATATCTGACAAGAAAACCAAAAATATTGATCCCACTTTGTTATAATACAAACAAGGAGCAGACATGGCAGAGTTCGGAAAAGTAATCATGCTCATCGGTATGGTCATTGTCATCATCGGTTTTTTACTCACTTTGAGTGACAAACTTCCGTTTCACTTGGGCAGACTTCCCGGGGACATTGTCATTAAGAAAGAGGGGTTTACCTTCTATTTCCCCCTTACTACCTCGATCCTTGTCAGCGTGGTGCTTTCTCTGCTTTTTTATCTTTTTGGAAAGTATATAAGGTGAAAGCAGTATGAAGTGGAATATCCCCAACCTCTTAAGCCTCTTCCGTATCATCGCCGCACCTTTCCTGCTGCTTAGCGGCTGGCTTGGTCTGCCGACACTTTTCTATACTGTTTTTCTATCTATGCTGATTTCTGATGCCCTGGACGGGTTTATCGCCCGGATGCTCCATCAAACCAGTGCTCTGGGTGCACGTCTGGATACCTACGGGGATATCCTGACCTATCTCTCGACCCTGGGGGCTGCCTGGTGGCTCTGGCCTGAGCTCATTCGAAACGAGCTTCATTACATCATTGCTGCGGCCCTGCTCTATGCGGTACCCGCCCTCTTCTCTCTTGCCAAATTCGGCAAACTCGCCTCTTACCATACCCGGATCACCAAACTATCGGCAGTGATGATGGGTGCAGGGGTGGTGATACTGCTTCTCTTCAAAGAGGCCTTGCTGTTTCATTGGGCAGTCTATTTCCTGGTCATAGAGATGCTGGAAAATATGATCATCACTTTTCTGCTCAAAGAAGAGCAGACCAATATCCGTTCAGTCTGGCATGCACTGAAGATGAGGAGATAGGATGCAGTTTACATTTTTGGGGACCAGCGCCGGGAAACCCACGAGAGAGAGAGAAATGTCTCCGCCCTGGGACTGGAGCTGGAGCAGGATACGCAATGGTACCTTTTTGACTGCGGGGAAGGCACCCAGCATCAGCTGCTGCGCAGCAGGCTCTCCATAGGCAAGCTCAGTACGATCTTCATCACGCATATGCACGGGGACCACTACTACGGGCTGCCGGGGCTGCTCTCCTCCAAAAAGCTCGACAAGGCACTCAACCCTTTGACCATTTATGGCCCCAAAGGGATCAGAAAGTTCATAGAGTGCGTGATGAAAGATATCAGCTATGAGAAACTGGGGTACAGGCTGACAATCATTGAGTACTCGCCGCAGGAAGAGTATCACTTTGATAAATTTTCCCTCAAGGTACTGCCTCTGGTGCACTCTGTCGAGAGCCACGCATTTTATATCAAAGAATATGATACCTGCAACCGCCTCGATGAGGTAAAGCTCAGAGCGCTGGGGCTGGAGCCTTCTCCGCTTTACGGAGAGCTGAAAAGAGGCAAAAGCATCGTGGTGGACGGAAAGGAGATCCATCCGGAGTCCTTCATGCTTGAGCCTAGAATAGGAAGAAAAGTGATCATCGCCGGCGACAATGATACACCGGAAATTCTGGGCAGTTATCTGGATGAGGTAGATCTTTTGGTACACGAATGCACCTACCTGCAAAAGACCTATGACAATCTTCCTGTCAAGGTACAGCATACCACGGCAAGAGACCTTGGTATCTGTGCGGAAAATCACCATGTCAAAAACCTGATCGCAACACATATCAATCCCCGCTACAATGCAAACGGAAAGATCGGGATTGAAGCAGTCGACGCAGAGATAGCACAGTACTACCATGGAAACAGCTTCATCGCCAATGATTTTGACTCCTACTACTTAAGCCGAGATAAAACCGTCGTTCAGCTTTAAGAGACTGCATCCAAACGGCTTCTTTCATCAATTTGCCCCTGGAAATCTTTCACCTCCTGTTTATCCGCAATATGCACTATACCTTATGGGAATAGAAGGCACTGCTCTTTGAAAATATCTCTAAGAATAGCTTGATTATAATGATAGAAGAATCAAAGGAAAGAAAGAGCGATAATGAATATCCATGCTCTGTATTGATGATGATATTTATGGGTTAAAAGACGATGATTGATCGAACATCTTTATAAAATCAGAACTCGTAAGTGACACCCACATTCACCGCATCTACGACAACATCCTGGTCTCCCCAGATCGTATCAAACCCTTTGTCATCATAGAGTCTTGTATAATCGACAAAAACCCCGATCGTATCATTGATATTATAGCCCGCACCGATCCCCCATTGAAAGCCGCTTTCACTATATTTTTTTCCATCATCCAGCGTCACTTTCCCGTATCCAAGCAAGCCATAAAGCGTCAGCCCTCCTATGGGGTACATCGGTTTCAGATAAAGCGCAAGGTTGGAGAGGTCGGCATCTATCTCCCCATCCCTTCCGTTGTTATCTATATCCAGATCCCCCAGTGAAAAGGTATATCGTCCTTCCACTGCCAGATATCGATTGAAGTCATACCCCGCAAGCAGCGTCATTGCATGGGCGGAGAGATCCGTTTCTCCCAGAAGAGGAGGATAGGCAACCGCATTGATGGCTTCGCTCCCTTCGATATTCATGTTCATAAAGGAGTACCCTGCCCCTACATAAAAACGCTTCCCGCTTTCTTTTTCTACTGCGATTACCGGCTCTACGGCAGGCTCTACATTGAGGATGCTGCCGCCTGCTACTCCAGAACTGCTCATAGCCATGACTGACAAGGCTGAAAGTATCAACGTTCTCATCCCTACTCCTTATTATGTTTCTATTATTTTTTATTATATCACAATCCTTTGTCGGGCTCAAGAGATTTTTCCAATATTCCTTCCCGGCGAAGTTACCAGTTTGTTGCATGGAGTACATACAGAATACACACTATCCCGATAAAGTGAACTATACATGACCACAAACAAAAGAGTGGCCATAAGAATAAAATCTCTGAAAGGAGGTAAAAATGGGTGCCGGAATCATAACAGGTTGGGTGATCCTTTTTGCTGTGTTGTTTGCTTCCAAAAAAAACCATATTTTTGAACTCAACGCAACTTCCAAGGATCATCTATCTGAGAAAGAGAAATAGTGGCAGAAAGCGAGGATCAAGCTTTTAGAAAAAAATTGAGATATGGTCTAATAGCCTAAAGAGGTATAAAGGAGTGTTCTGCCGCCCCTTCCTATCTCAAAGATAGATCACCTCTTCAGGTTCTACGATATGGACCTTCTGATCAAACACATTTTCCAGAACACTGCGAAGGATGATCTGTTTATCTCTTTCGCCATGGATCAGGAAAATACGGCTAAGTCCATCCATCTGTGAGATCCATTTGACGATCGCACTTTGATCGGCATGGGCCGAAAATCCATTGATCGTATGGACCGCTGCTTTGACAAGGATATCCTCCCTGAATATCTTTACCCACCTTGCACCGTCCACCAGGCGTCTTCCCAGCGTCCCCTCCACCTGATAACCGACAAAGATCACGGTATTTTTTCTGTTCCAAAGGCGGTTTTTGAAATGGTGCAGGATCCTCCCGCCTGTACACATCCCGCTGCCTGCGATAATGATCGTACGGCGGTCAAATTCATTGATCTTTTTGGATGCCTCGACATCGGGAGTATACACCAACCACTCAAAGTCAAAGATCGAACCGTCCCTCTCTTTGTACTCCTGACACTTTTTGCTCAGAAGATGCGCATAGTTGTTATAGACCTCCGTGGCACGCGTCGCCATGGGGCTGTCCAGAAAGATCTGGCATTGAGGCAGTTCGTTGTTATCGTGCATCTCTTTGAGGAGACACAAAATCTCCTGAGTTCTTTCGATGGCAAAGGAGGGGATGAGGACATTCCCCCAGTCGTTTAGCGTCTCTATCACGACCTTTTTGAACTCTGTGATCGTCTCCTCGGTACTTCGATGGTTGCGGTCACCGTACGTTGATTCCACATAAAGCGTATCCGCATGGGTACACTCTGCCAGATCCTGCTGCACGATATCGTTGTCATTGCCGATATCTCCTGAGAAAACGATCGTCTGATCGACACCTCTCTCATGGTAGGTGATCTCCAAAAATGCAGATCCCAGGATATGGCCCGCATCACGGTAGGTAACATGGAGCCCCTCCTCTATCTCTACAGGAGTGTCATATTCGCAGACATACCAGTCCAGATCAAAGGTCGCCTCAATGTCCTCTTCATCATACAGCGGCAACCTCTCCTCCTCTTCAGTCCCCCTTCTCTGCGCTTTTTTGTACCTGGTTTCATAATCCTCCTTCATGATCTTGGCACTGTCAAGGAAGATGATCTCAGCCAGCTCTGCGGTGGCTTCCGTGGTATAGATCGTACCGCTAAACCCCTCCTTCACCAATTTGGGTATGCGCCCGACATGGTCCAGATGCGCATGGGTGACCAGCAGATAGTCGATCTCTGAAGGGTCAAAGTGGAACGGCCCGAAGTTCCGCTCTTCTTCGGGGCCCTGGAACATACCGCAGTCTATGAGTATTCGAGGCCCTTTCTCTATCTCAAGCAAATGACAGGAACCTGTCACAACCTCCGCTGCCCCATAAGAAGTAATCGTTGCCATCTTCCATCCTTTTAGATTGATATTCCATAGCATACCATATTCTTATTTTCAAGTAAAATTTTAGATAATAAAATTGTTTAGTTTTCGTCACCCATGAGGTTTTTCCGGAAAGATCAATATAGATGTAACATTAGGATGCTCCCCACACGTACTGTTTTATGGTACCGGAGAAATAGATCCTGAACGGGGAAAAGAGATTTAACATGAAACCGATGATCTGATCAAGCACCTAAACATTGTTTTCAGCTTATATGATGAGATTTCAAGGAGTAAAGGAGCTCCACACTTCTATGCCCTCCCTTGTATGACGCATTTACGGTTCAACTTTTTTTGCATACATCAATAGCAATATCCCGACAAAGACAATCGATGCCGTGACATAAAGCGCAGCATTATAGTCACCGAAATACTCGATCAATGCAACACTGTAGAGCGGTGCGCCCACCTGCCCTATCCCGTAGGCCGCTGTCATCGCCCCCATGAGGACCACAGGATTTTTCCCTGCCAGTTGACCGCCGAGGTTCAAAAACAGCGCGACAAGGCCTATGAAGGTGCTGCCATAGAGCGCGCCGCTCAGCAAATTCAGCAGGATATTGCTACTCAATGCGGGGATGAGGATCCCTACGATCTGAAGCGCCATAGCGATGATGATCACATTTACACTGCCATAGCTATGCGCCCATCTCATCCAGAGTATCGAAGAGGGGATCCCGGCAATACCGACAAACAACCACCCCAGATTCCCGTATCCTTCCAGCCCCTCAAGGGAGTTGATGATATCGGGCAGAAAAGTCCCCTGGACCACAAACCCCACCCCTTCGGTAAAATAGGCCAGGATCAGAAGGATCACATAGGTGGAAAATATCGATCTGGAGAGGGGATGTTTGACGGACTCTTTTGTGACCGCTTTATCAAAAGAGAGGATATACAGGGAGTAAAAGGTCACGATAAAGGCAAAGGCAGACAAAGCAAGCCACGCTTCGCTCCAGGTACTCTCTTTGAGCACAGTCTGGCTGATCAGCTCGGAGATCACAATGGAGAAACCGATACCGCTGAAGTGTATCCCCATCGCTTTTGTTTTGCTCTCAAAATTCAGCTTGACCATCACGATGGCTCCACCGACGATGAGAACCATCGCCGAGCCGAAACCTGCGATCACCCTGGAAACCAGCCAGAGGGTTTCATTGGTGCTCAAAGCCAGCACCAGTGTCGTGATGATACTGAGCACCATCCCTATCCTGAAGTACTTGACTTTGGTGTTGATATCTTTGATAAAGACAGAAAAGAGAGCACCTGCGAGATAGCCCGCAAAATTCAATGAGGCCAAAACCCCCGCATAGGAGAGCGTCAAGAAGTCTTCAAGCATAAAGGGAAGAAGCGAAGTAAAAGCGAAGCGTGCCACACCTATACCTACCACGATAGCAAGTATACCGGCAAGAAGTATGGCTGTGTTGTTGTTTTTGTCCAGAAGTTTTTTTATCATGCTGTTTTTTGCCGGGATTATAGTGATTGTTGACTTAATGCTGAGTCGTAAAATAGATTTACTAAATAAATCTGAGTGTTTCGCTCTCTAGAATATGCAGGCCATTATATTTATCCTTAGTTTGTTTTGGTGTCAAAAGTAAAACCATAATATCTCAATATGACATATTATCTTAAAGTAATCGACCAAGATGCTACAATCATTATAATCTGTTGTATCAGGAGGGTACCTATGAAGTTATTATACGTATTCATATGCATTGGAACAATAGCTGTAGTGTGGATTGGTTTTCACGAACAATTCACTGAATACTTAGTCGGTGTCATTTTTATCAGCACAATAGTGATAGCTTTCCTTATGTTCTTTAAAATTTATGCAAGAAATGCTAAAGTAATGCGTCGCAGCAATATCAAAATACAACTGCTTGAGGATTGAAGTTCAGGCAAGCGTTTTTATAACGTCCTGTTTGTCAAGAGATCTATTTGGGCATCTCTTATCTCCCCTGACATGTTCCTCATTTTGCTATTTTTTGTAAACCCCAGACTGGTTTAAGAATGCAGAGAGGATCACGACGAACAGCTGACATGGGAGATACCGGCAATGTCAAAGAACTCAGAGGGTTTTTCTCTATAGTATTTCTCCTCTGTCTCTTTGGATTGCTCAGCATAGGGGTTTGTCATCACTTCCTGCAGCTCTTTGATCAGGGTATAGTCTCCATTGGCAGCTTGTTGATAGGCAGGGACGAGAAACCACTCCCGCAGCGTGTATTTCGGATTAACAGCCTTCATTTGCTCTGAAAGCTTTTCACGGGATTCTGACGTAGTGGGATCAACAAGTGATCTCCATTTTTCCAGCCACTCCGACCAACTTTTTAAAATCTTTTCATTGAGTACGGCGTCACCGTAAAAGCTTTTCGTGAGTGGGGAGATATCCTCAGGTACCGTAGAGAGTTCGCGGAAGAAGATCGTATAGTCGACAGAGGTCTCTATCATCAGGGTTACAAGTCTATTGAAGAGTGATGCATTCAAAGTTTTTAGTCCAAGCTTGGAAGCCCACATCTTTATCATCTGCCCCTGCATGACCTGAGGAAATCCCTCTCTTATCTCATCCAACTGATCCAGAGCATCGGCATTCGATTCCAGCAGCGGCTTTAACGCCAGGCAGAACATATGAAAGTTACGCTCGGCAGCCTGAGGCTGATTGAGAAACGAGAAGTGCACTCCGCCACCCGTCCACGGCTGATATCTTGGGTCAAACATGTCGATAAACCCAAATGGTCCGTAATCAAGGGTGAAGCCGCCTGCGGCACAGTTGTCGCTATTGAAATTCCCCTGACAGTAGCCGACACGGATCCAGTTTGCTACCAGCGAGGTGAGCCGTTTTCGAAACTCACGTGCCAGCAAGAGCACTTTTTCCCGGAGTGGTAAATGCGCATCGATGACGTCACCGTACTCACGGTCAATGAGATGCAGCACGATCTGCTCAAGCTCCTCCTTCGCTTTTGGATGCTCATTTTTACGGGCACGCCGACCGAAAAGTTCGAGTTGCCCCACCCGAAGAAACGAAGGTGCAACCCGTGTGGTGATGGCAACGGCCTCTTCGATCATCACTTCGGGGTCTTTTGAGTACGATCCTCTGGTAAACCAAGGCCGCTTAACCGTCTCTGTTTTTGAAGTGTACAGAGTCAAAGAGCGTGATGTCGGTACGCCCAGGGCATGCATATGCTCCTGTGCCAAGAACTCACGAATGCTTGAACGCAGGACGGCACGGCCATCAGCACCCCGGCAGTAAGGTGTTCTACCGCCTCCTTTGAGCTGCATCTCCCAGCGCTTCCCATTGATCACCCCCTCAAAGACGGAAATGGCACGGCCGTCACCGTATCCGTTACCCGTTCGAAACGGACACTGTTCATAGTATTCGGTTCCGTAGATGGAAAGTGCATACCCCGTTGCCCAACCAGACTTTCGCAAGGGCTCGGGCAAGAGCGAGGTATCGCCGGAGAACATTCTCATAAAGTCCTCTGATGTTGCCAGAGCGTCGCTAAAGCCCAGCTCGTTAAAGAAGTTCTCGCTGTGCGCGATGTACCGGGGATCTTCGATCGGCGTAGGATTCACGGGGACATAGTGTCCGGAGAAGACTTGTCGCGGAGCATGATCGTATCCGTCTGAAGTCATCTCTGGATCAGCGCTCAGTCTGTCCATGAGTGAATAATCCGCCAACGCCGCAAGGTCGTGGAGCGTCTCTACCCCTGCAGAGGTTCTGTTTGTTTCTTTCATAGAGTTTCCTTCTCTTAAAAACGTAGACATATTTGAATATGACAACAACTATTTCTCTATCAACCAGTTGCTTATGCCTACTAAAATCTTCATATTTCTTCGCCACTATATCAGATGAAAAATAATAACCGGAATAATACTCTTTTTATAGGCACTGATTGTTTCCTCTGGTTCCATATCTTCCTAGAGCTTGAAAGAACTGCTGTTTTTACCACTATCACCCTGAACTTGCACCCCAAGGTATTTCCTGCGTGCATTCAGGATCTTATCGAATAAAAGCGAAGTTTAGAGGATTCTAAATCTAGTTCAGAATGACGAACACCCTATTTTTTATCTTCTTTCACAGCCTCTCCTGAGGTAAAATACATATGCATCATCAGAACAGTACCAGATCATGTTTATAATGCTTTTCTTCAAAACATCCAGGAAGCAAATAAGAGAGATATGATACCCAAAGCGAACATTGGAACAATAAGTTCTATGGCTGTCCCAAAAGAGATATTTTTTCACAAGGATTCTATAGAATAAATGAAGGGGTATTTTTCTTTCATTACCATGGGAGAGGAGCTATTTTCAGGAATATCATAGATGAATTGGGGCAGAATAAATTAGGCTACACAGATACTACACAATCGCAGGATAAGATAAAAAATATCATCGAAAGGAGAAGACATGAATACGAGAAAAATGAAGTATTTGACCGTAATTGGTTTTATGGCCGGTTTATTGTTTTTTAGCGTTGGCACAACTGAGGTAATGGCGGCTCCTCCTCATCCAGGAAGAGTTTTTGATAAACCTCGGTATTATGATGATAGGCCTTATTATTTCTACAGGGGAAGATATTATTATGGTGGCCATTGGCGACATGGCTGCTACTATTGGCACGGCCGAAAATTTTGTCGAGGACGTTATTATAGGAGAGGATATCGTGAGCATCATCATCATTACCGTCCTCATCGCGATCGCCGTGACTACCGTGACCGCCGTGACCGTAGAGACCACCGAGATCGTAGAGATCACCGGCCTCGTTAACATCCATAGGCATCTTGCCTATGGTATTACTTACAACATATTTTCATCTGCATATTCAAATCACAATATTTAATTTTATATAGACACATTGGAAACGATCCATGAGAGGAAATTTTCATATTCTATAGGCTGTATACTATTGAATTATCTTATGATAGAATATAACAGAGGATAACCATGAAAACATTTGCTCCAATCACTATAGAATATATAAGAAGATTTAGCATCTTGATACTTTTGGCTCTTTTTGGATGGGTCTATTTCTATTCACCGCCCGATATCTATGAAATTCAAGTGAAGAATTATGCTCAAAATTATCAAAAGAAAGTTGAAAATGGTTCAATACACTCTGCCGAAACATCTTTAACTGACTATATTACCAAAGAGATGGAAGGGGTATATAGTTGGTCGGACAGAAAGAAAAATATTGTTGAAGTGGAAGGTGAATACCGCAAGTTTTTAAATCATCTGTCGAGTGTCTACCAGGGAGATTCTACAGACAGTGATATCAATCAACATCGTTCTCCAAATGCTTTCTGGTCAGGGAATAGCTACTTTTTCAGAAGCGGGGAACTACCCAAAAATTTTCTCTCTGAAACCTATCTGAAACATCCGGATTATTTGGTAAGCAAATCTAACGATGGAGAGAAAAATTATTTTAGACTTTATAAGGTAGAAGGAGGTGCGACATTAAACAAAGTACCTGTTTCTGTTGGTTATCCCCTGCGTCACTATTCGTATGTTTTGATTTTTATCTCTTTATTGATTTATCTACTGATACCAAAAACGAAAGTACCTGAGGGCGCAGCACACTACAAAAGGCTTAATGCTGTCTATCTGGTAGATGCTTTAAGTCTATTGCTTTGGATGGCAGCATGGATGCTCTTTTTTCTTCCGGATGATTCCATACCGCTCTTTGTACGTTATTTCTTCTTGCTGTTTTTTGGTATTTTTGCTTTGGCGATCATCTTGCCTACGAATAAATATGCCAGTAATTGGTATCGATTTACAGAAGATGCCTTTGAATGGTCTGGTACAGAGGGGATAGAAAGAGTACTTTTAGATGATATTATTGCTGTTGAACCCTACAAACGACAATTACCTAGATGGATAGCGCCATTGATCATACTGTTCGGGAGGGGTCAAGCAGGCCCTACAGGTCTGGGAATGATTACAGCCACTGCTACACCAGAGATAGGTATGAAGATTATGACGAAGTCGGGGACATGTATCGAAGTTATGGCAAACTATCTTGATTCTGATACACTCTTTACCAAAAGATTTCAAGTACTTAGAGTAAAAGTGGGAGACAAAGCGGATGTATAGATCGATGAAAATTTTTAAATTTTTTTTTATTGCTGTTTCATTTTTTTATTTGAATATATTTTTATTTTCTTCAGATGATTTCAAAAATACAACCCAAATGGCGTTTAATAAGGAGTTAAATAATAGAACGAACAGAAACATGGAAGATCCGCAGAAAGAGATAAATGTAACCAAAGAGAAGGCAGGATACCAAGCGGAATATACCAATGGACGCTTCGGTTTTACATTGGTTTATCCTGAAAATCTATTTGCAACAAGGATACTTTCGGACAATGGTGATGGGATCACGCTTTACAACAGTGATCGGAGCCTTGAACTAAGAGCATATGGATCTTGGTATGGAGAGAATATTAAACAAATTTATCATGAGGAGCAGAGCTGGGCAGAAGAATCTGGAAAAAAAGTGACCTACAAAGTTCTAAATAAGAGTTGGTTTGTACTCTCTGGTATAGATAAGAGTAAACAGACTATTTTTTATCTAAAGAGTTATTTTATAGAGGGAAAGAGTTTGAGTTTCAGGTTAGAATATCCTATTGCGGATAAGGAAAAATATGATTCTCTCATTTCGACAATCAATGATAATTTCAGCATAAGATAATGTAGAAGAGAACAGATCATGTATAACAGAAAAAAGGAAATGATATGAGAAAAACGATATTTTACTCCATAGTATATTTTGCTTTGATGCCAGGGGCTGTTGCCGAAACAGTATACAAACCGATGGATGCATCAGTGGAAAAGAGTATCCGGCAGATTGGAGATATCTATGGTAGACTAGAGGGTGACATCGATAAGGATGGCAAAACTGAGACTATCGCCTGGAAAAAGTTTCTTACCGCTGATCGGGGAGATTACTATCAGCTTTTGGTTTTTGATGATGATGGATCGCTCCTGTGGAAGGGGCCAGAAGAGGAAGATGAAGGAAACCCTTATATATATTCTTCTTTGGATATAGGGATCTCTCTTCCAGAGTTGTTGATGGATATAGATAATGACGGATATACAGAGTTGTTGGCTCCTGAACTGCAAAGCGATGTAAGCCCTGTGTACTATAGGAAGCTTCGTTGGCGCGGAAGCTATTTTGAGCCGCTTTTGTCCAATGCACTGATGTTAACTGTTGAAGAATCAAACCGATTTGTCTGGAAGAGAACATCAAAACCTTATGGTACTTGGGTCTCAAAGTTGACACCCTACGGAGATGGTCTGGTAAAAGCCGATGTGACAGTATACCAGAAGGACCAAAGTGTAGGATCAGGGGTGGCGCTGCTTCAATTTGACCGGGAGGGTGCAAACGTCTATCGATGGATTGAACCACTACCCGCCCATAAAGTCATAGGCACAGTTTACGGACTTGATCCATATGGTGATGGTTTTTTATCCATACGGAAATATCCAAATGCTACAGAGATAGGCAGACTCTATAATGGAGATAAAGTTGAGATCTTGGATAGAAGCGGCAAGTGGTTCAAAATAAGAGCTATGGGATCAGGTATCGTTGGGTGGTCACATAGTAACTGGATAAGGACTGATTAGCTTTTCATGCATCCTATCCTGTATCTAGTCAAAATAGGCTTTTTCATCCCGGATCCGTGAGAGAAAATGATAACTTCAATAGCTAAATTGAATTAATAAGTCTGTTGTGGAAATTTATCTAGAAGTGGCGGACAGTGAGGGATTCGAACCCTCGGTACCCTTACGAGTACGCATCCTTAGCAGGGATGTGGTTTCAGCCAACTCACCCAACTGTCCATCTGTTTTGTGGGTGAGATTATAGACCATGAAGCTTAAAGTAAAGCTTAAAAAAATCTTTTTTTTATTTTTTTTCCATATATTTTAAAAGCTTGATTTATATAACCTTTTATATAGTATGATTGCAGATAAAAATTTATCAATTCAGGTGTAACCATGTTAAAAAAATTTATTCCGCTTATTATCCTGGGGCTTTTTGCTATCGGGGCATATTTCATGAAGATGGGGATGGACAAAGCCGTCAATATGGCAAATCCGACGAAGACTCAGAAGTCCGAATAGGACTTCTGTAAAAAAGAATACTTAAAAACCTGTGATCACTTCAAGGATCTGCTCTACTTTTGCCTGAGGGTTGTTCTCTTTATAGATAGGACGCCCTACTACGGGATAATCCACTCCCTCCTGATGTGCCAGTTCCAGTGTCGCGACACGCTGCTGATCCCCAGCATCTTCACCAAACGGTCTGATACCCGGACAGAGCGTCAGGAATTTCTCTGATGTGGCCGCTTTGATCGCCCTGCTCTCGAACGTACTGCACACCACGCCGTCCAGCCCGTTCTCATAGCTCATCTTTGCGAACTGCTCAGCCTTTTCATTAATGCCCTTTTCATAGATCATCTGGAAATTCTCTTCGTCAAACGAGGTCAATGCCGTCACCGCCAGTACCAGCGGACGGTTCTCATACGCAGAGAGCCTCTCCATTACCGTTTTCATCGCTACGGGCCCTGCACTCGCATGGATATTGAACATATCCACACCGATCTTCGCGATCTCTTCGGCTGCATCCGCCATCGTGTTGGGGATATCATAGAGTTTGAGGTCCAGAAATATCTTGAAGTCAGGGTTGATCGCTTTGAGTGCCTCGATAAACGGCTTTCCGTCACGGATGTAAGAGCGAAAACCCACTTTCATCCAGATATCGTACGATTTGAGAGATTCTGCCAAAGAGAGGTTCTCCTCCGCTGACGGAAGGTCAAGTGCCACACATAGTTCCATTATTTTCCTTTTTGTATCCCGCTTAGACTGCCATCATTCCCATGGAAACGAGAAGCTGAAAGTAACCAGACGTTAACGTGTAGATTCCCGATCGGAGTCGGGAATGACAGGAGGTCATGGTCTGCACCATTCGTAACCTCTGAAACGGGGTTAAATAATTAGTGCTATAATTATACTTTAAAATTCATAACTAAGGACTAAACGACTATGTTTGGAAGAAGACGCGAAACAAAAAGATATGAGATCTCCCAGGATATCATGGAAACCTATAACTATGCGAAGATCACCACTGGCAAAGGGGTTATCTGGGTGAAACTTTACGGTGAAGATGCGCCAAACACAGTGGCAAACTTTGCACACCTTGCAAACGAAGGATTCTACAACAACCTTAAATTCCACAGAGTGATCCCGGGGTTCATGGCTCAGGGCGGATGTCCGCACTCAGGACCCGAAGGTAATCCTGCAATGGCCGGTACAGGCGGCCCGGACTGGTGTATCGACTGTGAGACTGACACAAGTACACACGCACACAGACGCGGTTCACTCTCCATGGCACACGCGGGGCCGAACACAGGCGGCAGCCAGTTCTTCATCTGTTTTGTACCATGTCCTCACCTTAACGGGGTTCACACGGTATTTGGCGGTATCGAAGAGAATGATACAGAGAGCTTCATGGTGCTTGACAACATCGAACAAAACGATGCGATCGAATCGATCGAGATCTTTGCTGAAAAAGCATAATCACTTTTGTCATCCTCGGGCTCGACCCGGGGATCTTAACTCTGGATTCCCGATGCCCGCAGGAAATGCCCTTGGGGTGCACGTCGGGAATGACACTTATTTAAAGGACACTCATGTTCGGATACTACCGTGTTGCATCTGCAGTCAATCAAACTACCGTAGCCAACCCTGCCAAAAATGCCAAAGAAGTGATCTCGCTCATCAAAGAGGCGCATCAAAAAGAGGTTTCTGCCATTGTATTTCCCGAACTCACTCTTACAGGATACACTGCCAGTGATCTTTTACTCAACCAGACACTGCTGCACTCTCAGGAGGAGGCACTCAGGGAAATATTAAAAAATATAAAAGAGATCGACACGATCACTATCCTTGGGTATGCGCATTTGGAGGCAGACAGGCTCTACAACTGTGCGCTCGTGCTGCAAAACGGCAAGATCCTTGGCGTTGTCCCCAAAAGCTACCTGCCGAACAAAAAAGAGTTCTATGAAAAACGCCAGTTCGTAAGCGGCAGAGAGATCAGGGGAACTGCCACTTCTATTCTGGATACGGAAGTGCCTTTCGGTACCGATCTTCTCTTCACTGACGGCAAAGAGATGACCTTCGGCGTAGAGATATGCGAGGATCTCTGGGCTGTGACCCCTCCGAGCAGCCAGATGGCAAGTAACGGTGCGACCATGATCTTCAACCTCTCCGCAAGCAACGAACTCATAGGCAAACACGAGTACCGTGAAGAGCTGGTACGCACACAGAGCGCACGCTGCATGGCTGCCTATGTCTACAGCTCGGCAGGTGTGGGAGAGTCCACTACCGATACGGTCTTTGGCGGACATGCGATCATCAGCGAATACGGTACAACCGTTAAACAAAATGAACGTTTCAGGATGGAGAGCCACCTGATCACGGCGGATGTCGACCTGGAGCGCCTCAGATGGCTCAGGCTCAACGAGACAAGTTTCAGCGACGGAAGACGCGAACCGGTACGCATGATCAAGGTATCCCCTACCCCTGCGATCAGCGATATAGAGCGCGAGATCAACCCGATGCCGTTCGTCCCTTCCAAATATGCCGACAAGCAGGCACGCTGCGATGAGATCGTGCAGATACAGGCACACGGGCTGATCAAGCGCATGACGCACGCACATATCCAGAAAGCCGTGATCGGTATCTCCGGCGGGCTGGACTCCACCCTTGCCCTGCTCTCTACCCACAGGGCCTTTGCGATCATGGGATGGGACCACAAAGATATCATAGCGATCACGATGCCGGGCTTTGGCACCACTACACGGACCAAGAACAATGCCGAAAAACTCTGTGAGGCGCTGGGGGTGACACTGAAAACCGTAGAGATCACCGATCTCTCGCTCAACCAATTTGAGGCGATCGGACATGACCCTCACGAACACACCGTAACCTACGAAAATGTACAGGCACGGATCAGAACCTCAATCCTGATGAATACCGCCAACAAGATCGGCGGACTGGTCATCGGTACCGGGGATCTCAGTGAAGTTGCCCTTGGGTGGTCAACCTACAACGGTGACCATATGAGTATGTACTCACTCAACGCCAGTATCCCCAAAACGCTGGTACAGTATGTCATCGAATACTTCAAATCTGAAGAGAAGATCGCAGCGATCATCGATGATATCCTCGCTACCCCGATCAGTCCCGAACTGCTGCCGCACAAAGAGGATGAGATCGTACAGCACACCGAGTCCATCGTAGGGCCTTATGAGCTTCACGACTTTTTTTTGTACCACTTCATTAAGTACGGGGCGAAGCCTGAAAAGATACTCTATCTGGCGAAGAAAGCGTTTGATATTAAATACGATGAAGAGCATATCAAAGCGTGGCTTGTGATCTTCCTCAGACGCTTCTTCACACAGCAGTTCAAACGCTCATGCATCCCTGACGGCCCCAAAGTCGGTACGATCAGCCTCTCACCGAGAGCGGACTGGCGGATGCCGAGTGATGCGGATTTTGAGGCGTGGGTGGAGAAATTGGATTGATATTTCAGTATCAATATCTTTATTATCTACCAGCAATATACACTGCATCTGTTATTTTGAGACGATTCACAGATAAGACGTTTTATATCGGTACTTGGTATCCGATACTTATTGGTTTTTCGTTTGTGATTGCAGGGGTTATTACTAGACCTATTAAACAATTTTTAGAGGAAAAATACAATAAACCTGAAAAAAACAGTATCACCTATATACTGTTCTTCTTTGCATTTTGGTTTTTTTTCATCTATGATCTGCCTCTAATATTCCATTCAATCAATAAAGTTCAAACTCAAATTAATATTTCAATTATTCAAAAAAAAGCTTACATGAGCGGTGGTAAGACCAATTATAAAAAACATTATGATTTTACTGTTTCCTCAGATAATAAAACTTTTGATAACAAAACCATGAAAGCTTTAGACGATGCTAAATATACTTATTTACGTGAGAACGATAAAATCATACTAAAAGGTGACATTTCTCCTTTTATGTTCAAACTAAAAGATGTAGATCTGGTTTTTTCGCCATTAAAAGAGAATAGCCGTCCGCCTATTCCACCTAAGATAATAAACTAAGGATATGATCATGAAAAACTTCAAACCACTCAAACACTTCACCCAAACCGTCCTGCAGGGACTTTTCGGGCTGCTGCCCATCACGATCTTTGTCGTCCTGATCCTCTGGATGTACGGGAAGGTCGACATGCTTGTGGGGTGGGTCTTTACCACGGTCGGGTTTACCCCCGAACACCACAAATTTTTGTGGTTTTTGCTGGCCCTGGGAAGTTTCGTACTGCTTTTATACTTTATGGGGCTCCTGATAAAGACAAGACTTATCGGTTACTTTGAGGGACTGATGGCCAGACTGCCCGGCTACAAGACGATCAAGGACCTGATCAATATCTTCAACTCCTCCAAAGAGGGAGAGAACCGCGTACTGGTCGTCGTGATCAAAGGATTTGCCAAAGAAGGCTATAACATCGGGCTGATGTATTCGCAAAAAGAGAGCATCATCAAAGACCACTACACCGTGACACTCTCCATGTCCCCTATCCCCAATGGCGGATATATGTTTGAAGTACACAAAGAGAATATCTTCGTGATCGAAGAGGCAACCTTCGATGACAATCTTCAGTATCTCCTCTCGATGGGAGTCAAAAGTTTTGCCGAAGTGGTCAGGAGCGACCCAAAACCTCTTGATGCACTGCCCTCCCTCGATGTATGGCTTACTACACATAAATACAGCTGATCCTCAGCTGTGCAGCCCCCACTCATCCTAATAGACCTTTTAGCATTACTTCGATAGAATATTACGAAATTTAATATCCTGAGGTTTATTTTGCTATTTAATGTAACACAAATTCAAAACATATTACCACACAGATACCCTTTTTTGCTTGTTGACAGAATCACAGAGCTTGAAGCGGGAAAATCTATCGTAGGCTACAAAAATATCACTATTGCCGAGCCTGTATTTCAGGGGCACTTTCCTGACCACCCTATCTTCCCCGGTGTGATGATCATCGAAGGTATGGCACAAGCCGGTGGTGTACTTGCGTTTGAAAGTATGAGCGATGAGGAAAAAGCAAGTAATACCGAAAAAGTGGTTTACTTTATGAGCATCGATAAAGCAAAATTCCGTGCGCCTGTAACGCCGGGAGACCAACTTGTATACAAGCTTGACGTCATCAAAAACAAAGGTGCAATCTGGAACCTGGACGGGAAGGCCTATGTAGATGACAAGCTGGTGGCCCAGGCAGAGCTTAAAGCTATGATCGTAGACAAATAGGATAGTGTTGATGTCAAATATCCATCCAACGGCGATTATCGAAGATGGTGCTCAACTGGGGGAAAATGTCACAGTCGGCCCTTTTGCCTATATCGGCCCGAAGGTAAAGATCGGTGATGGCACTTCAGTAGCATCACATGCCGTGATCGAAGGGGACACCACTATCGGAAAACATAACCGTATCTTCTCCCATGCAGCGGTCGGTACAATCCCGCAGGATCTGAAGTTCAAAGGCGAAGAGGTGCAGCTTATTATCGGAGACAACAATACGATCCGAGAGTTTACCCTTTTCAACCCAGGGACCCAGGGCGGTGGCTCTGTCACAAAGGTCGGAAACGGCAACCTCTTTATGGGATATGTGCACCTGGGGCACGATGTCATCATCGGTGACCACTGTATCCTTGCCAACGGTGCGACACTGGCAGGACATGTCGAACTTGGAGATTATGTCGTCATCGGCGGGCTTACTCCGATTCACCAGTTTGTCCATATCGGTGACTTTGCCATGATCGGCGGAGCTTCGGCACTGTCACAGGATATCCCCCCCTTCTGTCTTGCTGAAGGGAATCGTGCCACCCTGCGCGGACTCAATCTTACAGGACTTAGACGCGCGATGGACCGTGAAGATATCAATGCACTCAAATCAGCCTACAGAGAACTTTTTGAACAGGGGCAACCGCTTCAGGAGGTTGCAGCATCACTGCTTGAAAGCAGTGACTCGACAAAAGTAAGACAGCTGTGCGAGTTTATCCAAACCTCTAAAAGAGGAATACCTTTTACAAGGAATGAGAATGTCAAATAAACAAGAGTGTAGCTTTTGTCATGCTACAGAGAGTATGGAGAATCCGCTGATCGCAGGTGAAGGGGTATATATCTGTTCAAACTGTGTGATCTCGGCCTATAAGATCCTTTTTGGCGAAGAAGAACTGGAAGAGATAAGCAGCGCTGAAATCGCTCACACGCTCTATACACCAAAAGAGATGTATGAGATGCTCAGTGACTATGTGATCGGCCAGGAAGAAGCGAAGAAAACACTCTCGGTAGCGGTCTATAACCACTATAAACGTATCTTCAGAGATATAGACCAGGAAGATGAAACACAGATCTCCAAGTCCAATGTACTTCTCATCGGTCCAACGGGATCAGGGAAAACACTCATGGCACAAACGATCGCAAAATTCCTCAATGTGCCCATTGCTATTGCGGATGCGACCAATCTCACCGAGGCGGGATATGTCGGGGAGGATGTAGAGAATATCCTCACAAAGCTTTTGATGGCTGCAGACGGTGATGTAGAACTCGCAGAACAAGGTATCGTATTTATCGACGAGATCGACAAGATCGCACGTATGGGGGAAAACCGATCCATCACCCGTGATGTATCAGGCGAAGGGGTACAACAAGCCCTGCTGAAGCTCATCGAAGGTTCAGTGGTCAATATACCACCAAAAGGCGGGCGTAAACACCCCAACCAGGACTTTATTCAGATAGATACCACCAATATCCTTTTCATCTGCGGCGGGGCATTTGACGGATTGAACGATATTATCAAAAGAAGGATTGGCGGCAATATCTTAGGTTTTGGTCAGGAGAAACGTCCAAAGATGGAGAGCGAAGAGCTTTTGCATCTGGTTGAATCCGACGATCTGGTATCCTATGGTCTTATTCCGGAACTTATCGGCCGTCTGCATATCTTTGCCACACTTGGAAAAATCACCAAAGAAGCCATGGTACGCATCTTGGTTGAACCGAAGAATTCATTGGTAAACCAATATCAGAAACTCTTTGCGATCGATAATGTGAAACTGACATTTGAAGAGGAAGCGCTGGAGCATATTGCACAGAAAGCAATCGACAGAAGGACCGGAGCGCGTGGATTGCGTTCGATCCTGGAGGAGATACTGCTTGATATTATGTATGAACTGCCGGAGCTTGAAGGGTATGAAGTTGTCATCACGGAAGATGTGGTCAGTGAAGGCGCAAAACCAGTTTACATCAAAAACAAAAAAACGGCATAAAACAAGCGGAAGGAAGCAATAGATGTTTAAAAAATTATTAGGTATATTTTCCAATGACCTGGCGATAGACCTGGGAACGGCAAACACACTTGTACTCGTGAAAGGACAGGGGATCGCGATCAATGAGCCTTCGGTTGTAGCAATACAGTACGACAAACATGGCCAGGAGCGTATTTTGGCTGTAGGCCAGGAGGCGAAAGAGATGGTGGGGAAAACCCCCGGTAACATCAAGGCGATCCGTCCTATGAAGGATGGAGTTATCGCCGACTTCGAAGTGACCGAGATGATGATCCGCTACTTTATCGAAAAGGCACACAAAAGAAAAGGCTTCCTTTCTCCGCGTATCATTATCTGTGTACCCTACGGCCTGACACAGGTTGAAAGACGTGCGGTCAAAGACTCTGCTCTGAGTGCAGGTGCACGATATGTCTATCTGATCGAAGAACCGATGGCTGCAGCCATCGGTGCGGGACTCCCGGTGAAAGACCCTAACGGGAACCTTATCGTAGATATCGGCGGCGGTACGACAGAGATCGGTGTCACCTCCCTGGGCGGTCTTGTTCTGAGCAAATCTATCCGTATTGCAGGAGACAATCTAGACCAGGCAATCGCAGATTACATCAAAAAGAACTTCAACCTTCTGATCGGTGAGCGTGTCGCCGAAGACCTCAAGATCAAGATCGGTACAGCCATCCCTCTGGACGAGGAGCTTACCACATTCGTAAGAGGTAGAGACCAGGTAAACGGCAGCCTTGTGGCTATTGAGATCACGTCAGAACATATCAGGACAGCAATCAAACCTTCCCTCGAAGAGATAGCTGATGCGCTGAAATCTGTTTTGGAAGAGACGCCGCCTGAACTTGCAGGAGATATCGTAGAGAACGGGATCGTACTGACAGGCGGCGGTGCACTGATCAGAGGGCTGGACAAGTATCTTTCCGACCTGGTAAAGCTTCCTGTATATATCGCGGAAGAACCCCTTCTTGCCGTGTCAAAAGGAACAGGAAAAGCACTCGAGGAGATCGATCTTCTCCAGCAAACAGCGTATGAAGACTAGACTCGTTATTATTGTCATACTGTTACTGATCCTGACAGTACTTCTTACCAGAAATGATGAGCGTATCACCAATACGCTTATCAGTATTATCAATCCTCTCAAACAACACTATAAAAACTTTACACAGGATATAGAGGACAAAAGCCAAAGCTACATTTTCCAGAAAGAGTCGATTGAAAAACTCACCAGAGAAAACAGAATACTCAGACAACGCCTTCTGGAACAGACACACTATATCAAACAGATCAAAGATATCTACAGTGTGCTTCCCGCACTCGAGCGCTACCCGGTACAGAACATCTCAATCACGGATACAATCTCCTATGTAAAACTCAACAGCTTTTCACAGATATTGCTGACAAAACCCAAAAACCTTAAAGAAGAGAAGCTCTACGGCCTGATACAGAAAAATGTTGTCGCGGGTATCGCCCAGATGAAGAATAACCAGCTCTTCGGATATCTTACTTCAGATAAAAAATGCCGTTTCTCTGTCTTTATAGGACCAAGGAATGCACCCGGTATTGCAGAAGGCCTGCAGCAAAATGAAATGCTGGTCAAATTCATCCCCAAATGGTATGATATCAACAAAGGGGACAAAGTTGTTACCTCCGGTCTTGATGCCATCTTTTTTGAGAATATTCCGGTAGGGATCGTTACCAAGACAGAACTTCACAGTTCCTATAAAGTGGCCTATATTAAAACCTACAGCGACATCTTCCATCCGAAGACTTTTTTTCTTATCAATGATGCAAAAGCGATGCTGGTTGAAAACTTTGACAGCAACAAAACACGTCTGAGCACGACTTACTATACTGTGCCAAAGACCATTGAAAACAATGTTTCCAACGGATTTGCCGATGATCTCAATATGAGTACCAAAGTGATCTCGAGTATCCCCAAACGCATCGACCAGACCCAGGACGATGTCATAGAGCCTGAGACACTCACGGAAGAGAAAGTCATAGAGAAAACGATAAAAAAACAGAAAGAACGCTATATCCCCGAACAAAACAACGATCAACTCGACCTTTTTTAAGCCCTTATTTTGGCTCTTTGGATATAATAATATCCTAAAAAATAGGGTTTAAAACACCCTGCCAATAAGGTGATCTTTCCATGCCAAAACGCAATGATATCAACACAATTTTACTTATCGGTTCAGGACCAATCGTAATTGGTCAAGCATGTGAGTTTGACTACTCCGGTACACAGGCGGCAAAAACGCTTAAAGAGCTGGGCTACAGGGTTGTGCTTATCAACTCTAACCCCGCTACGATCATGACAGACCCTGAATTTGCGGACAGAACCTATATCGAACCTATCACTGAAGAGGTGGTTTCCAAGATCATCAGACAGGAGAAGGTCGATGCCATACTCCCGACGATGGGTGGCCAAACGGCACTGAACGTTGCGATGAGCATGTATGACAAGGGGATGCTCGATGATATAGAGTTCCTTGGAGCCAATCCCGAAGCGATCAAAAAAGGTGAAGACAGACACCTTTTCAATGAAGCGATGGTAAAGATCGGTATGGATCTACCCAAAAGTGCCAATGCCTACAGTGTTGATGAAGCGATCAAAGTGGCTAAAGAGATCGGTTTCCCGGTCATCAGCAGAGCCTCTTTTACACTTGCAGGCGGAGGTTCGGGTGTAGCATACAATATGGAGGAGTTCAAAGAGCTTGCCAAAACAGGGATCGAGGCAAGCCCGATCAATGAGATCGAAATCATGGAATCGATGCTGGGATGGAAAGAGTATGAGATGGAGGTTATCCGTGACAGAGCGGACAACTGTATCATCGTATGTTCAATCGAAAACTTCGATCCAATGGGTGTACATACGGGAGACAGTATCACAGTTGCACCGGCACTTACCTTGACGGACAAAGAGTATCAAAATATGAGGGATGCCTCTTTCAAGATCCTTCGTGAGATCGGCGTGGATACCGGCGGATCGAACGTTCAGTTCTCAATCAACCCTGAGACAGGTCGTATGATCGTTATCGAGATGAACCCGAGAGTTTCCAGATCCTCAGCGCTTGCATCCAAAGCGACAGGATACCCTATCGCGAAAGTTGCGACACTTCTTGCTGTCGGTTTTACCCTTGATGAGATCACCAACGATATCACCGGGACCCCGGCAAGTTTCGAGCCGGTCATTGACTACGTCGTCACCAAGGTTCCGAGATTTACCTTTGAAAAGTTCCCAAATGCAAACTCTACGTTGACGACAGGGATGAAGTCTGTGGGCGAAGTCATGTCTATAGGAAGAACATTCAAAGAGTCTTTCCAGAAGGCACTCTGTTCACTTGAAACCGGCCTTACAGGGTTTAAAATGATCGATTGTGACGGTGAAACACTTGTACGTGAGATCAGAAGACCGAACGCTGAGCGTATGCTTTACGTCTATGAAGGCCTTAGACGCGGTATGACCGTGGATGCCATCTATGACCTCTGCAAGATCGACAAATGGTTCCTCTATCAGTTTGAAGAGTTGGCCGCAGCGGAGAAAGCGATGGATATTGCCCTGCTCAGCGATGCTAACAGGCTCAGGGCAGTCAAGGCTGATGGGTTCTCGGATGCGATGATCGCTGAGATTATCAACAAAAAAGAGGGTATGAATCTTACTGAAAACGATATCTACACTGCCAGAGAGAAACAGTGTGTATGCCTGGAGTATAATGAAGTAGATACCTGTGCCGCAGAATTCAAAGCACTGACACCCTACCTCTATTCGACAACAAACATCACAAAGCTTCCTAAGACAGAAGCTCCCGCAGGCGAAGAGAAAAAAGTACTGGTCATCGGCGGCGGGCCTAACCGCATCGGCCAGGGTATCGAGTTTGACTATTGTTGTGTACATGCAGCATTTGCCATCGAAGATATGGGCATGAAGTCGATCATGTATAACTGTAACCCTGAGACAGTATCGACTGACTATGATACTTCCGATATCCTCTACTTCGAACCGATTGATTTTGAACATGTCAGAAACGTGATCGAAGTAGAAAAACCGGATGGCGTTATCGTACACTTCGGTGGTCAGACACCGCTCAAACTGGCTAAAAACCTTACGGCGATCGGTGCAAACATCTCAGGTACCCCGGCAAAAGTGATCGATCTTGCAGAAGACAGAGAACAGTTCTCGGCCTTTATCAACGAACTGGGCCTCAAACAGCCGGACAATGGTACGGCATTTGCAAAAGATGAGGCAATGGCAATCGCCAATCGTATTGGTTACCCCGTACTTGTACGGCCGAGCTTCGTACTCGGCGGGCGTGGTATGCGTACCGTATATTCAGATAAAGAACTCAGACAATATATGGACGAAGCGGTAAGCGTATCCAATGACGCTCCGGTATTGATCGACAAGTTCCTTGACAGTGCGATAGAACTTGATGTGGATGCGATCTGTGACGGCAAAGATGTCTACATCGGTTCGATCATGCAGCACATCGAAGAGGCAGGCATCCACTCGGGAGACTCAGCATGTTCGCTTCCTCCTGTAAGTATCAGTGAAGAGCTTCAGGAACAGGTTAAAGAGCAGACAGCTCAGATCGCACTGGCTATCGGCGTCATCGGACTGCTGAATATCCAGTACGCGATCCACAAAGGCGAGATCTACCTGATCGAGGTCAACCCGAGAGCTTCAAGAACCGTGCCGTTCGTCTCCAAGGCAACAGGTGTGCCTTTGGCGAAAGTAGCGACAAGAGTCATGCTCCAGGGTGATCTGAAAGAAGCACTCAAGTATTACGATACATTTAAGGTGGTTAACTTTGACAAAAAGATCATGGAGCCGAACCTCAAAAATCACGTTGCAGTGAAAGAGGCAGTATTCCCGTTCAACAAACTTCCTGGATCAGACCTGATCCTTGGGCCTGAGATGAAATCTACCGGTGAGGTAATGGGTATCTCCGATAACTTTGGTATGTCATTTGCGAAAAGCCAATTTGCAAGCAAGAATAACATCCCTCTTGAGGGAAAACTCTTCTTCTCTCTCACAGAGGTTGACAAACCGTATGCAGGGGAGATCGGCAAAATGTTTGTTGATCTCGGATTTGAGATCGTAGCCACTTCAGGCACACATGCAGCGCTTGAAGCAGCCGGTGTACCGTCAACTAAAGTGCTCAAGATCTCTGAGGGCCGTCCAAATGTGGATGATATGATCAAAAACGGCGAGATCGCGCTTGCGATCAACACTAGTGACAACAAGTCGAGCAAAGATGATGCAAAGACGATCAGACAGTCTGTTCTCAGCAACAATGTTGCTTACTTCACAACGATCGCGGCAGCTCGTGCCACAGCACTTGCGATCAGAGAGCTTAAAGAACATGGCAGAGATCTTGAGCCAAAAGCGATCCAGGACTACCTGGCATGATATCATCAGGTTACACTTTCAGTGTAACCTGTTGTCATCTATCCCCTCTCCCACTTAGATAAATCAAAAAAAACAGCAACACTCCCTCCGCTCTCACTGCAAAGGGAAAAAGGTTTTTATAAAAACCTTTTAGTGGTCTCTGCCCCTGTGGTGATCTCTCTCTTTGCGATGATCTTCATATTTTCGATGATCATGCTCTTTATGATGCTTCTTCAAGTTTCTCTCTTCCTTGTATCTTTTCTCTTTTACCGGTTTTTCATGAAAATAGATTTTACGGTCATCATAATCACGTTTAGGTTCTGCAGGGTGTTTATAATGACTCTTTTTATGATTAGGATGCTTGTGATCTCTCCCATAGTGGTCAAAGTATCCTTTTTTATAGTAGCGCCCGCCGACTAGCCTTCTGCCATCATAGTAGTAGTATCCGTTTTTCCAATCGCCACCGTAGTAGTATCTGTTCTTATAGAAATAGTATGGCCTATCATCCCTGTACTTCGGTCTATCAAAATAATAGAATTTTCTTTGATAGTGATCATAGTATCCTCTTTCATAATAACGGCCGCCGTAAAGTCTTTTGCCCTTATAATAGTAATATCCGTCTCTCCAATCTCCGCCGTAATAGTATCTGCTATCGTAAAAATAGTATGGTCTCTGGTCCCTGTATCTCGGTTGGTCAAAGACACCCAGGATCACCTCTGTGACGACTCTTTCCACAAGAGTATCAGCATAGGCTTGTGTCGGCAGATAGAAACCGATCGACACGATCCCTGTCAGTATGATTTTTTTCATCGTTTCTCCTCTATAAGTATTTCATATTTTATAATAATATTGTGGAATAATCGTTGTCTGAGTCTTTTCTGCTTCCACACTTAACCGAACAAAGATGATATTTATACTTTTGTTATATACTGCCAAAAATCTGATACTGAAAAAGGAACTTCAACGATGTGGGATCAACGATACAGTCAAGCCGAGTTTGTCTACGGTACAAACCCCAATGATTTTCTAAAAGAGTCTTGCCAGCATATTCCTAAGGGAGGGAAAGTGCTCTGTCTTGCAGAAGGAGAAGGGAGAAATGCTGTCTTCCTTGCGATGCAAGGCTACCAGGTCACTGCAGTCGACCTCTCTACGGTAGGCCTTCGCAAGGCAGAGGCGCTGGCCAAGGAAAAGGGTGTGGAGATAGAAACCATTACTGCTGATCTGGCTCATTTTGATCTGGGTGAGGAGAAGTGGGACGGCATCGTCTCTATCTTCGCACATGTCCCTCCGACAATAAGAAAAAGGCTTCATCAACAGGTGCAAAATGCACTGCGAAAAGAGGGAGTGTTGATCCTGGAAGCTTTTACTCCTCGCCAACCCCAAATGAGCGGTATGGGTGGTCCTCCACCCTCCCAGGAGAAACTTTTCATGTCTCTTGGATCCCTTAGGGAAGAGTTGCATACTTTAGAGTTTATCACCGCTCAAGAGCTGGAAAGAGAACTTTCTGAAGGGAAACATCATGAGGGATTGTGTGCTGTCGTGCAGATCGTGAGTCTAAAAGTTTAACCTTTTAGACACTATACAAACGGATATATAGAGAGTCTCCGCTCTTTGCTCGGTACTAAACGTTTGAGATGAGCTCTTTTTCTTTGATAACGCGTAATGCCCGCATCTGTGACTCTACGATCTTATCGGTGTCAATTGTCTCTCCGATCCCCAGCTTGATCAGCTTCTCTTTTCTTTTCTTATCCGCCACGATATAGACCTCAATCCCACTGCTCTTCAGTTTTTCTATACTTTCACTCAAAGCATAGACCGCGGAGAGATCCATAAACGATACCAGGCTGCAATCCAAAACCACATTCTTCACATCGTAAATCTTGTCTACTCTTTCAAGGATATAGGAGGTGGAACCGAAGAAAAAAGGCCCTTTAATATTGACGATCCTAACGATACCATCTTTGACGATCCTGTCATCTCTCTTTTCTGCGGTCTCTTCTCCCGAAATATCCACTGCACTCTCTTGGATCAATCTATGGATGATCAGAAATGATGAGAGCACGACACCCACACCGACAGCAACTATCAGATCTACAAAAACTGTCAGCAGAAATACGATCATCATGACAGAGATATCGTATCTGGGAAGGATCTTCATCTGTTTCAGCATCTTATAGTCGAAGATGTCCAACCCCACTTTGATCAAAATCCCTGCAAGCACCGGCATCGGTATATTGCTTGCCAAAGGAGCAAATACCAACAGGATAAGCAGCAAAAAGAGAGCGTGATACATTCCCGATATTTTACCGGTAGCACCGCTTTTGATATTGGTGACTGTTCGCATCGTCGCACCCGCACCCGGCAATCCGCCGAACAAAGAAGCAATCGCATTTCCTATACCCTGACCGATAAGCTCCTTATCGGAATCGTGCTTCTCTTTCGTCAATGAATCCGCAACAAGAGAGGTCAGCAAAGAATCGATCGTCCCCAGTATCGCCAACGTAAACGCAGAAATAATCACAAATGACATCGATGCCATATCAAAATCAAACGATACAACTGTTGGCAATCCGGTAGGGATATCACTCACATAGGAGACATCGAGATGGAACAGATATGCAATAAAGGATAAAGCTACCAAAGCAATCAGCGGAGAAGGTAGTTTTGAGGTAATCTTCTTAGGGACCATATAGATGATCGCAAGTGTCGCCAGGGTTAAAAACAATGCCTGAAAATTGACTGAAGCAAATGCCTGCGGGATCGCTGCCAATGCTTCAATGATCGATGATTTGGCATCTTGTCCCAGAGCCACATTGATCTGCAATAGAATAATAATCATCCCGATACCGTTCATAAACCCTGAAATGACCGGATAGGGAATGAACCTTACGAACTTCCCTACCCTTACAAACCCGAGAATGATCTGAAAGAGTCCGGCAAGCAAAAAGGTGGTAAATACCAATGCCAGGTTAGCCCCAAATGCCGCAACCACAGTTGCGGAGATGACGGTCATAGGACCTGTGGGACCCGAGATCTGGGTCTTTGTCCCCCCGAACAAAGACGCAAAAAAACCTAAAAAGATCGCACCGTATATCCCTGCACTTGCACCAAGTCCGCTGGATATACCAAAAGCGATCGCCAACGGAAGAGCAATAATCGCCGCAGTCAATCCGCTGAGTATATTATTCATATGATCCCCCCTACTACTTTAAAATTGCCAAATTATAACATATGCAAATAAACTTGCTTATTGCTTATTAAACTTTCCCCCATAGGCAATCGTACTTAAAGACTTGATTGTTCTCATTAAGATATGTTATACTTAGATTCAATTTTATGATACAAGGGGAACCCATGAAAAAATTATTTTTTACACTACTGATAGGTTTAGGATTAATGAGTGCTGCAGCAACGGCAGCTGAGAAACAGAGTATCTTTGTCAATGTCACATCAAGTGACAATATCAAAGCACCTATGGCAATCATGTTTGCCAACCAGGGTTTAAAGCATGGTCTTGATATGACGATATTTTTAAATACCGAAGGGGTTCGTCTCGCTGTCAAAGGATTCAATCCTCCGGCCAATGCCCAAAATGGTAAAAATACGCATGATATGCTCTCCATGTTTGTCAAAAACGGCGGGAAAGTGCTCGTATGTCCTATGTGTCTTAAAGCTCAGGGATATGACAAGAGTGATCTGATCCCAGAAGCTGTACTCAGTGATGCCAACAAAACATTCGGTGGTATACTCTCCAGCGATAAAGTCATCAGCTTCTAATGCTTGTTTGATCCGGGTTCTCTACACATAGAGACCCCTGGATCAACGCACTTCTCTACTTCACCTTAAAATATTACCCAATAGATCTCCCTACGCTCCACTCTTACGATATAATAACGGTATCAATATACGGAGTAACTCTATAGTGCTGACCAAAAAAGTTTTCCTGACACAAACAGATACCACCATCGGATTTGTCTCACAAGATACGGAGAGACTCACACGCATCAAACAGCGTCCTCCTCACAAGCACTATATCACTGCTGTCAATTCGCAAAAAACACTTCAGCGCTTTGCACGCATTCCCTCCCGCCATCACAACAGGGTCAGAAGAAGCAAAAAAACAACCTTCATCATGCCAAACGGATACTCTTACCGCCTGATACGCGACAGACACCACCTTCTGCTTCTCAACCGCCTGAAGTGGGCATATACGACTTCCGCCAATCTCAGCGGAAGCGAATATGATGAAACATTTGCCGAAAAAAATGCCGATGTGATCATCACGCCGCTGCGATCGACCGAACAAGCTTCCAGGATATACAAACTGGGAAAAACCACACTCAAAAGGATACGCTGATGTCTACCATATACCAAAATGAAATGATACGTATTGAAACCGAGGAGAGTGAGATTCCCTGGCTGAAGATCTTTACCCAGGAACCCTACAAAGAGATGAGCGAACTCCCCCACAACCTGAAATATGAGATATTTGAACTCCTGGATGTTATCGAAAAAGAGATGATCAGATACTACAAACCTGACAAGATCAATATCGCTAGTTTTGGTAACTATGTACCGCATCTCCATTGGCATATCATGGCACGCTTCAAAGAAGACAGCTATTTCCCTGAACCGATGTGGGGGAAAAAACATAGAGAGGCGGATCTTGACCTGCCTGATTTTCAAGCCTTTTGTGAAATGATCGCAGCTGAACTCACAACAAAGATTAGATCATACGAGTATAGCTATTAACTTTCTGTGATCTTCAAGAAGCAATCGTATAGCTCGAAAAAAAAGGTGGATACCACTTCTCTTTGTGTCTGTAGGGTTCATGAGAATAGGTTCTAACATACACTCCTCAGTAAGGTTATTCCGGTATACTTAAGAGAGATAGAGACGAAAAAACGTATATATTTTTCCATAGCCATAAAGGAGAAGCAATGCCTTATGATACACTGGATGCACTTCCCGACTCGGCAAAAACGAACCTCCCAAAACATGCACAGGAGATCTATAAAGAAGCTTTTAACAGCGCATGGGATGAGTATACCGACCCAAAAAAGAGGTATGGTGATGCCAGCCTTGAAGAAACAGCACATAGAGTGGCATGGGCTGCAGTAAAGCATAGTTATGAGAAGCGAGAGGGTAAGTGGATCAGGAAATAGGCATTAGATAGTACTTTTTTTCTAAAGGATAGACGATGAAAAGAGAGATACCCAACAGATTTCAGCAAGGGTTTGTACTGCTGTTCCTCTTTATCGCTTTGACGGGCTTTATCGGGATGATACGCGAATTTCTTATCGCACTTGTACTTGCTGCGATCTTTGCGGGGCTGCTCTATCCTTTGTACCGCAAAATACTTTACTACCTAAAAAACCGATCTGCTTTGGCGGCCGGCACCACCCTCACCATTATTGCCTTTGCGTTTGGTCTGCCGCTGACGGGACTTGCGGGCATGGTAACCAGTGAAGCCATAGAGATCAGCAAAAAGGCACGCCCCATCGTACAGGAAGCCTTCGACAACAACCTCACCCTGAGCGAAAAAATACCTGACTGGCTGCCTTTAAAAGAGAAGCTTGAACCTTTCAATGAAACGATCGTCAAGAAAGCCTCCGAAGCAGTCAGTGCGGCAGGAAGCTGGCTGGTTTCAAGTCTCTCCAGCGCCACCAAAGGAACGGTCGGCTTTTTTGTCAGCCTCTTCGTGATGTTTTATGCAATGTTCCACTTTCTGATACACGGACCGCAGCTGTTGCGTTCATTTGCCTCTTTGCTGCCACTTTCCGAAGAGGATAGGACGGAAGTGATGGGGCGCGGGCTGATGGTCACCAGAGCATCCCTGAAAGGTATCATGGTGATAGGGCTCATTGAGGGGATAATGGTCGGACTGGCATTATGGGTTACGGGGATAGAAGGTTCCGCGTTTTGGGGAAGTGTTGTGTTTCTTCTTGCTGCCATCCCGGGATTGGGAGCATCGCTGATCTGGCTGCCCGCAGCGGTCTACCTGCTGTTTACGGGCAGTACGGGATGGGGGATAGGCCTCATTGTATGGGGGATGTTCGTCGTAAGCTTGGTGGATTATCTCATACGCCCCTGGATCGTAGGAAGTGATTCCAAATTGCCTGACCTCGTGATACTCATATCGATCTTTGGGGGAATCATCTCCTTCGGTCCCCTGGGTATCATTATCGGCCCGGTGATCGCGGCTCTGCTGGATACGATCTTAAATATCTATAAAAAAACGTTTCAACACCTGTTGCCTGCCTGAGGAGCCAACGGTAGCCAACCGATGTCACTAAAAACAGACAAGGAGCAAGTCATGCCTGTTCACAATTCCGATATAGAAGAGATCTTCAAAGAAATAGCCGACTTGCTTGAGCTTCAGGATGCCAATCCCTTTAGAGTCCGTGCCTACCGCAATGCTGCACAAACCATAGCTTCACTTCCCTACAGTATCACCGATCTGGTAAAAAACGGTAAAGATCTTACCGAACTTCCGGGCATAGGAGAAGACCTTGCCGATAAAATCAGGGAGATAAGCAGAACAGGCACGCTAAAGTTTCTGAAAAAACTTGAAAGTGAGGAGGGAGGCTCCCTCCATACACTGATGGAAATACCGGGACTTGGACCCAAAAAGGTCAAGGCACTCCATCAAGCACTCGGTATAGAAACACTGCAGGAGCTGACTGAGGCAGCCCAACAGGGGAAGATCAGCACGGTAAAGGGTTTTGGTGAAAAAAGTGAAGCCAATATCCTCAAAGAGCTCAATCGCCTCAAGGAGAGAAGCGGCAGAACCCCCTACCCTGTCGCCTGCCAGCTTGCCGAACCTCTGATCAAATACCTGAAGCAAAAAAGCGGACTCAAACAGATCAAGATAGCCGGAAGCTTTCGTCGTGCCCAAGAGACCGTAGGAGACCTGGATATCCTGGCCAGCTGTACAAGAGGAACCGATCTCATCACACATTTTGTTCATTACGAAGAGGTGGATGATATCATATCGGAGGGAAAAACCAGATCAACCGTGATACTGAAGTCCGGGCTACAGGTTGATCTAAGGGTTATCCCGGCTGTCAGCTGGGGAGCGGGTCTCTTTTACTTCACAGGATCCAAGGCACACAATATTGTTATCAGAAAACTGGCCATGAAAAGAGGTTTGAAAGTCAATGAGTACGGAGTATTCAAAAATGATAAACGTATTGCAGGGAAGAGTGAAGAGGAGATGTATGCCCAGGTAGATCTGCCCTATATCGTCCCGGAACTGCGGGAAAACAGGGGCGAGATCAAAGCTGCAGTCGGAGGGAAACTCCCCAAACTGATCACTCTGGATACTATACGCGGAGACCTGCATATGCATACAAAAAAAAGCGACGGACAGCACTCCATATTCCAAATGGCAGAAGCCGCACGGGGAAAAGGGTATGAATACATCGCCATCACTGAACACTCCCAGCATGTCAAAATCGCCCGGGGGCTCGATGCAAAAGCGCTGGAAAAACACATTAAAGAGATTGATACCATCAATAAGCAAATCGATGGGATTGAAATACTTAGGGGGATTGAAGTCGATATTTTGGAGGATGGCTCTCTTGATCTGCCCGATGCGATATTGAAAGAACTTGATATCGTTATCTGTGCTGTCCACTACCTCTTTGATCTTCCCGAAGAGGAGCAGACCCGACGCATCATCAGGGCACTGGAAAACCCTTTTGTCAATATTCTGGCTCATCCTACCGGCAGACTGATCGGCGAACGCGACCCCTACTCGATAGATATGAAAGAGGTTATGAAAACTGCTAAAGGAAACAACTGTTTTTTAGAACTTAACAGTTATCCATATCGGCTGGATCTAAATGATACCTACTGTAAGATGGCCAAAGAGATGGGGCTGAAAATCGCGATCAACAGTGATGCCCATTCGATCGACGGATTAAACAATCTATCTTTTGGGATACAACAGGCCAGACGGGGCTGGTTAGAGGCCGAGGATGTGATCAATACGCAAAATCTTGAGAGATTGAAAAAACTTTTGCAAAAAAGCTGAATCAAATTTTAAAGATAATATTTTTAAATAATTATCTATAATAAACTTGTCTCTAGTAAATAAAATCGTTATAATATAAAAAAAAGGAGGTAGAAAAACGATGAAACTAGATGGACATATTATCATTATTGCAAATTTAGGTGGGTTGGAAGCATACAGAGTAGAAACTATCGAAGGTGCCGACCGTCAAGAGACAAGAAACGTCGCTGCAGGCACCCAAAAAGAGAGAACCAATTTAAGATCGATCACAAAAATTGATTATATAGAACCGCACACACGTACATCTGAGGATATGAGCGACCAATTGGGACGCCGTGGGTACAGCAGCGGCGAACCGTCATCAGGAGAGGGTCATGGTATACAACTCTCAACCAGCAGCGGAGAACCGCACAATATCGCTTTAGAGGAAGAGCGTCGCGGTATGCAGCTGATCGCTGAAGATATTACCAGACTCGTTTCCGATACCAAGCCGAAAAGATGGCATCTGGCTTTTCCCAAGGAAAATCTGGATAGACTCTGTGAACTGATCGATACAAAAACCAAAGAAACGCTTGGAAAAAGTATTGGAAAGAATCTTGTCAATGCTCATGCAAAAGATCTACTCTCATTCTTTGAATGAGTGTAGTCCGATTAACACACAATATTTTTGAAGATTTCTATCTCTCTCTTACGCGTCTCTCTTCCAGCATATTTGAGTTTACTTCTCTTCGTTCTCTCATCGTTGCACGAGAGCGATCATTCACTCTTTGAACATTCTGTGTTCTTGTGCGTTCTCTGGTTACTCTATTGGTGTTTCTTTGCGTATCAGGTGTTCTTGTACGTTCTCTGGTCGTCGGATTGAGAGTTCTCGTCTGAGTTCTTTGTATATCGCGTGTTCTGGTCGTCGGATTGAGAGTTCTTGTCGGGGTTCTTGTTCTGTCTCTCAGTATAACACTATGATCTCTTACCGCCGTACTGCGGTACTGTCTTCTTTCATACTCTCTTCGTGTTTTATAATACCCATACTGTCCGCTCACCGCCCTATAGCGTCTTCCGTTATAATACCGGTAGCCGTTGCGATAGTAGTGCCCTCCAGAATATCTGCGTCCTTTATAGTAGTAATACCCGTTCGAATACGTGCCGCCGTAATAGTACGTACCGCCATAATAATAGTAGGGTCTGTCATAGTAGTAGGGATAGTCGTAAGAGAACATACTTCCTACCACTAAACCCGTCGCACCACCCGCTACAAATGCCTCTTCCTGGGGAGTACATCCTGTATTGAGCAACATTGCTGAAGAGAATACCGCAATCAGGCTTACTTTTCTTACCATAGTTATCATATCAATCCTTTCTCTGCTACTTTTATTATTTATCGATAGTGTCTTCGATGATCTCTTCTATTATGTCTTCGCTGATAGTCTCTTCGACTTTTATAGTACCCATGCTTTCCTCTCACCGCTCTGTAGCGTTTTCCCTTATAGTAACGGTGGTGTTTGTGATAGTAATGTCCCCCGTGGTATCTGCGTCCTTTATAATAATAGTAACCATTATGGTATCTACCACCGTAATAGTACCTGCCTCCATAATAGTAGTAAGGCCTGTCATAGTAGTATGGCCGATCGGAGCTCATGATACTTCCGACCACTGCACCGGTCGCAGCACCAGCGACAAATGCCTCCTCTTGGGGAGTACATCCGGTATTGAACAACATTGTTGAAGAGATTGCCGCGATCAGGGTCAGTTTTTTTGTTATGGTCTTCATATCAACTCCTTTCTTTTTATTATAGTATAAAAATTGTGGATCTATTGTGTAGTGATGCAAATTTTCAAGTAATTTAACGTACCAAATAGATACAATTATAAATCTTATCACAAATCATTATTGTAATTTACTTTATTTCAGCATTTATAGTGTATGATGAGATAATTATTAATATAATTGATAATTTTTAAATATTTAATAAATTTTTTTTATAAAGGAATTCTTATGGAAAGAAGATCGTTTATTAAAACAGCGCTCTCTGCTGCCGGCGCTGCCGCTCTTGGAAGCACAAGCCTCAATGCCGCGGCAACACGCCAGCCTATCGACAACAGAAAGATCTCCGAAGTGGCATTCCCTGAAAAAAGGCCGATGATCACCTATTCGGACAGGCCTCCATTGCTTGAGTCTACAAGAGATGTATTTGCCTACCCTATTACACCCAATGACCAGTTCTTTGTACGATGGCATATGCCCGATATCCCGACGAAATTTGATCCGGATACCTATACGATCCATATCAACGGTCTTGTAGAAAAAGAGCTGCATATCACCCTCGACCAGCTTAAAAATGACTTTGAACAGGTAGAAGTCACTGCCGTACTCCAGTGTGGCGGTAACAGCCGTTCAGCATTCCAACCTGTTGCAGGCGGTATACAGTGGGGCAACGGAGCGATGGGGTGTGCCAAATGGAAAGGTGTACGTCTTAGCGACCTGCTTGATAAGGCAGGGCTGAAAAAAGAAGCTGCCTGGATCGGGTTTAACGGGCAGGACAATGCGGCCTACTACAAAACACCGAACTTTATACGTGAGCTCCATCTCGATGAGCTGGATGACCATGTCATCGTAGCGTATGAGATGAATGGAGAGGATCTTCCCTACCTGAACGGTTATCCGATAAGACTGGTCATACCGGGATACTACTCGGACAGCTGGGTAAAAATGCTGAGCAACATTACCGTGACAGATAAATACAAAAGTCTCTTCTTCATGGATGTCGCCTACCGTGTACCAGACAATGAGTGCGAGTGCGAAACACCGGAAAAGAAAGTGACAAAGACGAAACCTATCACCAAGATGAACGTCAAGTCGGTGATCGGCTATCCGACGCAGGATTCCATAGTGACGCATAACTCCCATCTTGTTGTAAGAGGGGTGGCATTTGACAGCGGCCAGGGTATCAGAGAGGTGCTGATCTCACTGGATGAAGGGAAAACCTGGGAGCAGGCGACCCTCGATGACGGTTCTCAGGGGCGTTATGCATTCAGGACCTTCAGATACAGCTTCCAACCTACCAAGTACGGTAAAATGAAGATCATGTCAAAAGCGATCAACAAACTCGGTGAAGTGCAGCCGTATGCGAAAGATATCCAATGGAATCACGGCGGATACAAATACAACGGTATCGACGAAGTAACGGTCGAAGTGGTATAAGGAGTCAAAGATGAAAATAACAAACAGAATAAAAAAACTACTACTGGCTGCTGCGGTGATCGCTGTACCGCTCAGCGCAAAGGTCAATGAAGATGTTGTCGTGCCGTATGTCGCATTCCCCATCAAAATGGGTAAAGGGTTTGATGTCGTTCAGGCACAATGTCTGACATGCCACTCGTTTGGCTATATGATCAACCAGGGGCCGCAGTCCAGAACATTCTGGAAAGAGAAGGTGGAAAAAATGATCGTCCACTTCAAGGCTGATATGATTACCGAAAAAGATGCTGAGATTATTACAGACTACTTCTTCGAACAGTACGGGAATGGAAAACTGAAATAACTCCTTATTTCTGCTTCTTCCGGCAGTGAAGAAGCAGACAGTAGACCAATGCATTGCATCTCCGCATGGGATGCACTATATGATTACGTTTCTGGTTAAAGCGTCTCCGGTATCTTGTTCGATACCTTGGTTTTTCCTATGATCTTCTCAAGTTCGCTGCTCTCTACGATCTCTTTTTCGATCAGCTTCACTGCCAGTGTATCGATCAGCTTCCAGTGCTTGTCAACAAGCTTTTTCGCATGTTCCTGCGCGACGCTTATCCAGTGAAGAAAACGTTTCTCGATCTGTTGGGAGAGAAAGTAGCTGTCCATAGGTACGATCGATTCTATATTGATAAATCCCAGCTCTTTGTCCATTCCCAGTGTGGTGATCGCCGCATAGATATTGATCGAAGCCTGGGAGAGGTCATCCATCGCACCGCTGTCCATCTTGTTCTCTCCGGCTTTTTTCATCTTCGCCAGACGCCCTGCAAGCAGTACACATACATCATTGAAAAGCTCTTCTTTGGTGATATTGGTCATATCATCTTCCGCATTGTAGGCGACAAAGCCCAGCATATTGCTTCTGCGGCTTATCGTCACCTGCTCGATCTTGATTTGCGGCAAAAGGAGTGAGGAGAGGATGGCATGTGCCGCTTCATGGTAGGCGGTCATTTTCATCTCTTCCTCCAGGTTTTTCACCATCTTCGTCTCCACTTTGTGCCCATATTTTATAATATTTATCTGCTCTATCAGAATTTCTTCCGTGATCACGCTGCCGCCCTGCTCGATCACGCTCAGCGCTGCCATGCGCCCCAGCCGCTCCAGCTCCATCGCACTCATCCCCGCGATGTAGCGCACGATCCGTTCCGTATCGATCTTCGGATCATGGGGTTTTTGCAGGATCTTCTCCACAAAAAACTGTCTTGCATCCTTGTCAAGCTTGGATACTTCCAGCAGGAAGTCAAGTTTTTGGGGTGCGGTCAGTACGGGGTCCACCCCGTCCAACGTCTCGGATGTGGCGATTGTAAATACCATCTTGTCTATCGACTCCAATACCTTGGCAATATAGGAAAAAGAGACATTGGTGATCGCCCCCTGCATCAGCCCCTTGATATCGATATCTTCCAGGATCACAACAGAGGGGGCACTCTTCGCGGCGATCTCATACACCTGCCTGATATACTCAAGATCAAAGAGCTTGGAACCTGCGATTTCGATGAAAGAGAGCCCCGCTTCATGCACAAAGGCCTTGGCCAGCATCGCTTTTCCCACACTTGCAGGCCCGTAAAGCAGCAATCCTTTGGGTACAGGAACCTCAAAAGCTTCGAGTTTTTTCGGATCTTTGATTATCTTGATGATCGACTTGAGACGTTCTTTGATATGGGTATGTCCCACCACATCATCAAAGCTGATAGTCGATTTCTGAAGTTTCGGGGTATCTTTGGAGTTTTTTTTCGCCGGCATTACGTTCTTCCTCTTTTTTCTGTAATCTTTATAAATTCATTTTATCATAATCCTCTAAGTATCTATCGAATGTGATACTTTCTCCACCAATATTCACCCCATTTTCTCATCTCTATCATACCAAATACCCACAAAGAGAGCATGCCGATCATCAAAAGAGAGTCTGCATCCAAAGGTTGCGTATGAAACACATCAGGGAGCAGATAGATAGCCGTCAGCTGAAATAACAGACCTATACCGATACCGTAAAAGATGTAGGGATTGATATGCAGTGATCTTCTGATATTTTTCAGAAAAGGCTCGTGCTCTTTGAGCGACTGCAATCCGTTGATCCATGTAACAATGACCAGCCCGGTAAAAAGTGTCGAGATAGCACTCTCCTGATCATAATGCTCTATCATCCAGACATAGAGGAACAGTGCTCCAAGACTTATGGCCAGTGCAGCATAGACGACCCGCAGCAGCTGTACTCTATCCAAAAACTGCTCGGTGAGCTTTGTGGGAGGCCTGCTCATCACATCGTCTTCTTCTTTCATAAAGGGAAAGGTCTTATCCAGCGCACTGTCGGCAACCAGGTTTATCCAGAGGATCTGTAAGGGGTAAAGAGGCAAGGGCAGTGCCATGAGTATCGCGCCGGTGATCAGTATCACTTCATCCAGGCTTGTCGTGACAAGAAAATAGATCGTTTTGCGTATATTCCCCGCGATGACACGCCCCTGTTTGATCGCATCCACGATCACAGAGAGATTGTTGTCTGCAAGTACCATTTTTGCCGTTGATTTGGCCGCATCCGTACCGCTCCCCATCCCTATGCCAAGATCAGCTGCTTTGAGTGCAGGAACATCATTGGCCCCGTCTCCGGTGACTGCTACGGTCTCTCCCTGTTTTTGAAGTGCCTTGACGATGCGGTACTTATGCTCCGGAAGCACCCTCGCCCAGACTGATACTTTTGGCAAAATCTCATTGAGTGCGACATCATCCATCTCGTTCAGCTCTTTCCCGGATACGACCCTGTCCCCTTCTTTGTAGATACCTACGGAAGCGGCAACCGCTTTGGCGGTAAGAGGATCATCTCCCGTGATCATCATCACCTTGACACCCGCTTTCTGTGCCAATCCAACCGCTTCCAGAACCCCTTCTTTGGGAGGATCAAGAAAACCGACAAGCCCGACGATCTCTATCTCCCACGTATCAATATCTTCCGTGGTATACTCCCCCATCCCCAGGGCTATGACCCTTAACCCTTCAGAGGCCATCTTGTCGTGTTCTTCCTGGAGGCGCTCAAACTCCCCGCTGTTGAGCGCAAATCCCTTCAGCGACTCAAATGCACCTTTGACAAAGATCCTGTGCTCTTTTTGTACCATGTTGGAACTTGCCATCAAGCGATGTTTGGTATCAAAAGGATAAAGGTTGACTCGGGGATACTTCTCCCGGATACTCTCATACTCTTCCCCTACCCAACGTGCCAAGGCCGTATCCACAGGGTCACCCTTGCCTTCCACAGATTCGTTTGCAAGGGCTGAAACTGTTTGGGCAAATGTTTCGTGCAGAGAAAAAACCTTCTCAACCTTGAGCTTGCCCTGTGTAATTGTCCCTGTTTTATCCGAGGCGATCACCGTCGTGCTACCCAATGTCTCCACAGACGGCAAGTGACGTATATAAACCTTTTTGGCAGCCAGGGCCATCGCTCCGATCGTAAGTACCAGGGTCACAACGATCGGCAGGCCTTCAGGAACAGCAGATACCAGTTCGGCTATGACCAGATAAACGATCTCAATGATCGCCCTGCCTTGCCAGAAAGCCAGTCCCGCCGTAAGCAAGATGATCATCATCACCATAGACATATGTTTTTTACTAAAAACATCCAGTGCTTTGCTCAATGGTGTGTCCGGGGATGCTTCTTTGGCTTTCTCGGCGATAGATGCAAGATAACTTTGATGTCCGGTAAATACCACCAACCCCTCTGCACTCCCTTTAGTGACCGTACTGCCCGAAAGCGCCATATTGTCCAGTTCATAGGGAAGTGTATTTTCCGGCAATGTAAAATCAGCACCCTTTTGGACAGGCATGGATTCTCCGGTAAGAACCGATTCATCGATCAGCACTCCCTCTGTATAAAAGAGCCGTATATCGGCAGGGACGATGTCTCCTTCACGCAAGACCACAACATCACCGGGGACAAGCTGTGATGAGGCAATAGCAGATATCTCATTGTCACGTTTTACCTCTGTTTTGCTCTGAGTGAACTTCCGCAGTGCCTTGATAGATGACAAAGCTTTCAGCTCCTGCCAAAACCCGATCGCAGCATTGATACAGATAATAAGCAGTATCAAAAGCCCTTCATGCAGATTGTCCAAAAAGAAAGAGAGTATCGCGGCGATCACCAATATGTAGACCAGAGGACTTTTGAATTGAGTGAAAAGGAGTATGAAGAGGTTATGTTTTTGCTCTCCGATCTCATTGGGCCCGAACTGAGCGAGACGATCAGCGGCGTTATTTTGAGACAAACCTTCTTTGGATGTCTCCAGTTCTTTCAACAAAGACTCTATCGTTTGACTATGTGGAAACTCAGGAATACGCATAGATTCTCTTTTCTTATAACTAAATATATTTGACCATCATAACGAAGAAAACAAATCTGTGTCAAGAGAATGTATGGATCAGCTACTTATGGACTCTGATACGTTTTCCCGGATAGCCGGATAGAGCGTTATGCTATCGGCATAAAAATCGCTATAATAAATCATAAAAGGTGGTCTTAGATGTTAAAAAGAAAAACAGAACTTTTCAAACTCCTGGGTTTCAGCGTATCGGTCGATGTGAGTTGGGGGATCATCCTCTTTTTGGTCGTATGGTCACTGGCAAAAGGGGCTTTCCCCGCCTATTATCCCAACTTGAGTATGCAGACCTACTGGATCATGGGGGTTATTGGGGCCCTGGGGCTTTTTCTCTCCATTATCATCCACGAGTTCTCCCACTCCCTGGTAGCCAGGAAGTACGGGATGGACATCAAGGGGATCACCCTCTTTGTCTTCGGGGGCGTGGCGGAGATGAAAGATGAGCCGCAGACACCCAAGATCGAATTTCTCATGGCGATCGCCGGACCGATAGCCAGCCTGTTGCTTTCGCTGCTCTTTGGCGCACTCTATCAGGCGGCAGCGACATTCGGGCTTTCTGTCCCCACCGTAGCGATACTGGGCTATCTGAGTGCGATCAACCTGCTGCTCGCCATCTTCAACATGATACCGGCATTTCCTACGGACGGAGGGCGTGTACTCCGCTCCATCCTCTGGTGGATCAAAGGGGATATACGCTGGGCGACGCGCACCGCTTCACGCATCAGTGTCCTCTTTGCAATATTCATTATCTTTATAGGGTTTATGAATATGATTCAGGGCAATGTCATAGGAGGGATATGGTGGATACTGATCGGTTCTTTCCTTTTCAGTGCCGCGAACTCATCCTACCAGTCGCTCCTGATCAAACAGTCTTTTGCAGGGAAAAGCGTCAAAGAGTATATGAATCCAAATCCCGTCACCGTCCCTACCCATACTACGCTGCAGGAGTTTGTCGACCTCTACCTCTACCGCCATCACTACAAAATGTTTCCGGTGACAGAGGGAGGCAGGATCATCGGACTCATTACGTTCAATGCACTCAAAGCGGTTCCGCAGGAGAAGTGGCCGACGATGCAGGTTGCCCAGATCATGCAAAAAGCCGCAAAAGAAAATACGCTTCCGGCAGCGATGGAGGTCCATGAAGCGATGCTCGCGATGAATGAGAGCGGTATCAGCAGAATGCTTGTCGAATCGCATGGGAAAATCGTAGGCATCATTACCCTCAAGGACCTTCTGGAGTTCTTTACATTGAAAATAGAGCTTGAAGCCTAATCGCACATCCTCTGCACCCATGATCACTTATTTGGGTATAATGGCGCAAATTAATACAAAGATAACCTATGTGTGACTTCAACGCCCTGGATGATGCCCAGAAACTTCACTACCATCAGATACTGCTGAGTGCCGCTGAGAATTTCGGCGGCAAGAACTTCTTTCTCCAGCTTCTCGAAGCGATACGCGAAAGCAAGCCTCACCCGCTTATCGCAGCCAACAGAGAGTTTACCATCGGCCTGGGTACGGTCAAATGGAACAAAGTGATCTTCAATGACAAGCTTCAGCTTTTGCTGAAAGCAAGGCTCAACGAGAGTAAACAGAACAATCTTTTGCCGGGCAAAGAGGATAAAAGCTACAAAAAAGTGCTCAATCTCGTACGGACACTCAAGCCGATTGTCTTTACTGTAAGGCCAAACAGCAAAGAGTATGGTGCAGGAACCATCTTCCAGCCATTTGAGCTGATCGATGAGGAGACTACCAGGCTCAACCCCCTCTTTGATGCCCTCTTCTTCTGTTCGGTAGAAACCGTAAAAAAAGTGCTGAACTATGAACCAAAGGGTGTGTAAGTGGTACAAGGCCAAAAAAGAAGTGAGATAAAGTACGGCATGAACGTGGGTATCGTACTCAAAGAGGATCAGGCTTCAGGCTACATCACCTACGGTGTCGTACAGAAGATCCTGACCAACTCCCCTACCCATCCGCACGGTATCAAAGTACGTTTGATGTCAGGCGAAGTGGGCCGCGTGAAAGAGATCGTAAAATAATGACCTTGTTTATAGACGGGGATGCTTTCCCCAACCTCCTCAAGCCGATCGTGCTGCGAAGCATAGAGAGGCTCAGCCTCCCCACCAAAGTCATCGCCAACAAAAAGATCAATATCGGCAGCTCCGGACATATCGAGTATCTCATCGTCGAACAAGGCGCCGATGAAGCGGACAACCATATCGTAGAGCTCTGCAGCTCAGGAGACCTTGTGATCACTGCGGATATCCCCCTTGCCGACCGCGTGATCGCCAAAGATGCCCATGCCATTGACCACAGAGGCGAACTCTACACGATAGACAACATCAAGCAGTACCTGGCGATGCGAAACCTCATGGAGAGTATCAGGGAGAGCGGAGAGCCCACCTCCGGCCCCAAACCTTTCTCCAGCAAAGATGCCCACCAGTTTGCCAACCAGCTGCATCGGTTTTTGACGAAATATTATGGTTAACAGCATCGCTGCTCCCAGCAACTTAAAAACGTATCCGTTCACCCTGAGCTTGTCGAAGAGTTTCTTCTCGTTCCCGATCTCCTGATCGGGAATGCATACTGAAGGTTCAATCCGCCATAACTTGTATTGCCGTACCATTCAGGGCTATATGCATTCCCAACGAGGACGTTGGGAACAAGCTCAAGTGCTACACACTCCACCTCTTCCAACTTGATATAATATAAGACGATACCATGAAAAAGGTAGAAAATGAAAAAAAATATTATTGTTATTGGTATTTACATTTGAACTGTATGCTCCCTATCCATCATCCGAAAGATACGATACCCCTGTACCATTATTAGTGCCAACACCATCCGGATATCTGCTGCGTGCTCCCTCAGGTGATGAATTAAGAAGGCTCAGAATCCCGACGGTACCTGAGGTGATCGGACCTACTGGCGTCTCCATCGGTGAGTTAGAAACATCATGTAATTTAAATGATAGTATCGGTTGCGCCAAACTTGGTTATCTATACCATACCGGAGAAGGCGTAAAACAAGACTATACCAAAGCAAAAGTGTATTACACCAAAGCTTGTCATATGAGTATCTATTCCAATGTAGCATGTAATAATCTTGGTGAACTCTATGAATATGGAGATGGAGTAAAGCAAGACTATACCAAGGCAAAAGAATATTACGGCAAAGCCTGTGACGATGGCTACAATATTGGGTGTACTAATCTTGGTATTTTATACATCGAGGGGAAAGGCGTAAAAAAAGACTCCTCTGAAGCAAAGAAATACTTTAAAAGAGGATGTTATTTGAGTGACAGTGCCGGATGCATCAATCTAAGCATTTTATCTTCTGAAAATTCATCTGAAGCAGAGAAGTATTCAAGAATGGGGTGTGAGTTGAACAGCGGCCCGGCATGCTGGCAACTCGGTGATATATACCGTACTAAACAGAATTATATGAAGGCGAAGAGGTATTTCAATAGAGCTTGTGAATTGAATGACGGCACAGGGTGCAGAAAGCTGGGTGAGTTATATACCAAGGGCATTGGGGGATTGGTGCAAGATTACTCTGAAGCAAAAAAGTATTTCATGAAAGCCTGCAAACTAAATGATTCTGTGGGATGTGAACAATATAAGGAACTGGAAGATGTGGATATATTTGGTATCACAATATCTCCTGATATAATTAAAGAGAGTGCGCCAAGTGAATAAAAAGTTAGGGTCTCGACTAGTTCCCCCCTCCTTCCACCGCTCCCCTGATGAACGAGAACATAAAATAGCTCTTTTAAATGAGAATGATCTCTTTCTAGTTTTGTTCCGTTAAAAACGGTTCCTTCTCAATAGTAATCTCCAAACGGCGCGGCTTTAAAAAATAATAAAAATAGATGAAATAGAAAACCAACCCGATATACGCTAACAATCCAAACATAATAAACGGCACTCCGATATTGATATGCTTCTTTTCGACAATCAGTGATGTATCGGTTCGACTTACCAATGTATACTCATTTTGATGAAACATTTTACCGATAATGTCAATTTTTTTCGATCTCTCGAGTTTCAACTCTGCAATCTTCATAATATGGAAATGAAACTCTTTCATATTTCTGGCATACACTTTACGATCCCAGAAATAGACGATGATACCGATCGGCAAAATAAACATCATGATAACGGTTGTCATATGCTAAAACCCCCGCTAATCTCTAAAAATACCATACATTAAAAGTGATGGCTTTTGCAGGGGTAGCGTTCACTGTTCTTGGCTGCTTTGGCAAAAACGGTTAAAGGCGTTCCTGTCTCTTCGGCGATCTTTTTCACCTCTTCCAGGTGTGCCGGATCAAAACCGATCAGCATCTCATACTCCTCTCCGCTCAGCCCGATATTGTCATCGATCAGAAGGAGATCCTCTTTTCCATATTTATTGATATCAAGCAGCTTGTTCGTATCGCAGTAGAGTCCGTCAGAGATATCCATACCTACCCTAAGATAGGGTCTGGCACGTTCGACAAACTCCGCCCGGAGTACGGGTTCGTAGAACCTCGCGCCCTCCTCTATCTCTTCACCGCGCATCAGTGCCTGAAGATTTGCGCCGCTCTCTCCGAGCACACCCGTATAGGCAAGCAGGTCTCCCGCTTGAAGCCCCGTACGAAACAGCGGGTTGTCGCTTTTGGAGACGATCGTGATGGAGAGATGAAGCTTATCTCCCCCGATCGTGTCTCCACCGATGATCTCGCATCCGTACTCTCTGGCCGTGGACTCAAGCACTTCGGTAAGCAGTTCGATCTCAAAATCCCGGATATCTTTGGGCAGGGAGAGTGTCACGAGTGCATACTGGGGCTTGGCGTTCATTGCGATCGCATCGGAGATATTGACCAGCATCGCTTTGCGTGCGATCTGAGTCAGACTCATCCACTCTCTTTTGAAGTGCACATCTTCAAAAAAAGCATCCATACTGTAAAGGGTATCCCCGATCACCGCAGCATCATCGCCGATATGTTCAGAGGTCAGTGAGTTGATAAGGTACTGTTCTTTATCTATCTTTTGCATGTGAGATTGTAGCATACTCCTTCAGAGTTTTTTGACTAAAATAGATTGCCAAAGATCACAGCGCTAAAATAACAATGGCAAATTTGTAACATAACCTTCCAAAATAATAGAGACCCAAAACGTTTTCAAATGCCCGACTAATAAAAGCTTGGCTATAATCCAGATACTATGATTAGGAGAAACACGCGATGAAACTACAGATAAGAGCATTCTTTTTCAATGCAAAGACCGACTACCTCCCCTACTACAAAAACTTCACGGTCAGACTGGACGATGATGCCTCGGCAAAAGAGCTGCTTGCGGCGATCCGGGAACAGAACGAGAATTTTGCCTTCCCTGAAGAGAACCTGATCTTCAGGATCAACAGCCTTGTCGTGACTGCAGAAGAAAAAATGTCAAACATTATAGAAGCACTCGGCACAGAGCTTCAGGTCGATCCGGTCAACAGCTACCGCTCCAACCACGGGCTCTGTTTCAATGACAAGGATTTCATGGAGAGTTATGCCCTGCTTGAGCCGTACTGCGATGAGGCGGACCTGGAGTACTACAAGAGCCTTTATCCCCTCCACTATGCCTCCGAAACATCCAATTTCAAGCGTGACTACATCGGTGATGCCGTTCTCCTTCTGGCACACAGACTGATCGAGAAGGGTTCAGAGCACAAGGCAGAGATCCTGAAGGCGATCAGCGAGGCTGACTCAGGGCTCTTTGACTGCGAATATGAGAACAACCTTTTTGATGCCGAAGACCACACAGAGACGATCAATGCGCTCAAAACGATGGCAAGGGGCACGGCTGAGACTATCCCGTCCATCTTTCACGTATTCTATTCAAAAATCATGGGAAGAAGCAAGGATGAAAAAGAGAAGCAAGAACCACAAAAACGTTCCCCTCAAACCATCGGCACTATCGAAGGCAAGAATGCTGCCTACTACAGCGGTACGGATGTGATCAATTCTACTATTATTGAAGATATCCAAAAAGCGGGTGCGAAGGCGATACGGTTTGACAGGGAGACCAAAGGTTCCGGTGTAACGCTCCTTGATGACAACAGAAGACTTGCCCTGACCAAAGCGGGAACGAACCTGCTGGATGCATTTGACCATGGTGCAAAAATACTGATCGTCGAAAATGAAGAGGATTTTGAAATGTTTACCAAACACCATAAAGAGATCGAGTCAGTCATGGGGAGAGAGATCGGCCTTGAGTTCATCCTGGCATCCGATTTTCTCTCATCCAACCAGACAGCCGCAGCCTAAAATTCCTTCGACCTACGATTTACGCCATCCATCCGTACTCTGCTATGACGTAAATCGTAACAATTCCGTCCCTGCTCTAAAGAGTTTCTTATAAAACTTCTTAACTTAACTTTCTATAAGCTATAATCAATGCAATTTCTACAGAAAAAGGACGAGTCGTTATGGATGTAAAAATCTACGAATATGATGCTGTTATCGTTGGGGCGGGGCTTGCCGGTTTGGCTGCGGCCAAAGAGCTGACTGAAGCAGGCAAGAAAACAGCAGTCATCACAAAACTTCACCCACTGAGATCTCACTCAGGTGCAGCACAGGGAGGAATCAATGCTGCTCTGGGGAAAGAGGATTCGACTGAACTGCACGAATTTGACACGGTCAAAGGTTCAGACTACCTAGCAGATCAGGATGCGGTTGAACTCATGTGTACCAAAGCACCTGAGACGATCAGATGGGCAGAGCGTATGGGAGCAGCCTTCTCAAGAGACGAGGAAGGAAACATCGCGATCAGACCGTTTGGAGGACAGAGCAAGCCAAGAGCCTGTTATGCCAAAGACAGAACCGGCCTTGCGGTACTTCAGGCGATCTATGAGCAGGCGTTCCGTGCAGGGATCGAAGTGTTTGACGAGTGGTATGCGGCGGACCTTCTTTATAAAGACGGTAAAGCATACGGGGTTGCAGCCTACAACATCCGCAACTCAGAGCCTGCGATCTTCAACGCAAAAGTCGTCATGTTCGCGACAGGCGGCCATGCGAGAGCCTACAGATTCAACTCCAATGCACATGCAAATACAGGGGATTCACTCTCTATCGTAGCGCGTCACGGCCTTCCGCTGGAAGATATGGAGTTCGTACAGTTCCACCCAAGCGGACTTGGGGGTTCAGGGGTACTGATCTCTGAAGCGGCTCGTGGTGAGGGCGGACGCCTCTACAACTCAGAGGGCGAAAGATTTATGACCAAGTATGCACCAAATGCTATGGAACTTGCGTCACGTGACGTTGTAAGCCGTGCGATCATGCAAGAGGTCAGAGAAGGACGCGGTGTTGGTAAAGACGGCCAGTCAGTCAATATCGACCTGACGCACCTTGACCCGGAGATCATCCTTACCAGGCTGCCGGAGCTTAGAGAGCTTGCGATCGCTTTCCAGGGGCAGGATATGCTTAAAGAGCCTATCCATATCTCTGCGACGGCACACTACTCTATGGGCGGTATCCCGACAACGATCAACTGTGAAGTGCGCAAAAACCCGAGAGAAACAGTGGAAGGTTTATATGCTGCCGGTGAGTGTTCATGTGTCTCCGTCCACGGAGCGAACAGACTCGGTGCGAACTCAGTACTGGAAGCCCTGCTCTTCGGCCGCCATGCGGGTGAGAACATGGTGAAAAAGCTGAATGAAGGGATTGAGCTTAAAAAAGCAACGGTAGAGGATGCGAACACAATGCTTGAAGAGCTCAACCGTATCAAGACATCCAACGGTACAGAGAGCGTTGCAGGGCTCAGAGCCGAGCTGCAGGCAGGTATGACCGACAACGCTGGTGTCTTCAGAACCAAAGAGTCCCTGGAGAAGCAGCTGGCAAGCATTGATGAGCTGCTCCAGAGATTTAAAAATATCCGTATCGACGACAAATCCAACACCTACAACACGGATCTTCAGGAAGCACTGGAGCTCGGGCATATGCTTGAGTTCTCCAAGTTCATCGTATACGGTGCACTGATCCGTGAAGAGAGCCGCGGCGGCCACTACCGTGAAGACTTCCCTGCGCGTGATGATGAGAAGTTCCTGAAGCACACCTATGCGTATATGGACAAAGAGTACAACATCACAACCGAATGGGGCGATGTGGTACTGGGCAAGTTTGAACCAAAAGAAAGATCATACTAAGAGGAGGAAGAGATGCATAACAGTGAAACAAGAAAAGTGACCATCAAAGCGTTCAGGTTTAACGCTGAGACGGATTATCTTCCTTATACGAAACAGTATGAGATGGAAGTGGGCAAGGATGATCTCGTCCTTGACCTGATGAACCGTATCAAATGGGAGCATGACGGATCATTCTCCTACCGCCGTTCATGCAGACACGGTATCTGCGGGGCATGCGGTATCAAGGTCAACGGCAAACCGGTACTTGCCTGTAAGCAGAATGCGATTGAACTGCTTGACCTGTTCAACAACGATATCACGCTTGAACCGCAGAGCAAAAAACGTGCGATCAAGGATATGATCATCGACAAAGGCGACTTCTGGCAGAAACACGCGGATGTTCAGCCTTATGTCGTAGCCGATATCGACCCGCACCCTGCCCATGAGACAAAACAGTCTGTCGCACAGTTCAATGCGATGCTGGATTCAGACCTCTGTATCCAGTGCGGAAGCTGTCACTATGCCTGTCCGGCACTTGAAGCCAACCCTGACTTCCTCGGGCCGGCAGCACTTACGGCAGCCTACAGATTTACGATCGATACGCGTGATAACGCCGGCGAAGAGAGACTGAAGCTTACGGCACAGCCAGGTGTGGGCGTCTGGGACTGTGTGAAGTGTTTTGAATGTGCTCAGGCATGTCCGAAAGAGATCAACCCGATCGAGAAGATCACCAAACTGCACAATATGCAGTTTGAGCAGGGAATTGCTGAACGCAATGTGGCAACCAAACATGCCGAAGGTTTCCTCAGAGGCATGAAGAAGACAGGTTACTTCGATGAGGCGGATATCGTACTCTACTCCGAGGGTATCCTGGGTATGCATAAGCACCTGAAGACCGCGATGAAAATGATGAAGTCCGGTAAGATCCACTGGCATTCAGGCGTACCGTTTATCAACAGCATCCCGGAGATCAAAAACCTGGATGAAGTTCAAAAACTGATTGAAATTTCACAAACTAACAAGCTATAAGGAGTAAAGATGAGCCAGTTTAAATATGCACTTTTTACAGGATGTACTGCAAAGCAGTCAACCCCTGAGCTACTTTCATCTACACTCGCTGTAGCTGAGAAGCTGGGTATCGAGATCACGATTCTTGAGGAAGCAAGCTGCTGCGGGGCAAGCCACCTCCAGGATTTTGACGAGTTCCTTGCACACGTTCTGAATGCGAGAAACATCTGCTATGCTGAGAAACACGGGCTTACGATGATCACGATCTGTAATACCTGCCAGCTCAACTCCCAGATGACCAAGCATGCACTCGATAGCAACCCTGACCTCAAAGCGAGGGTCAACGAAAAGCTTGCCGAAGTAGGCCTTGAGTACAAGGGAACCTCGGAGATCAAGCATTTCCTGTATGCCCTGATCGACGATTATGGCCTTGATGCGATCAAAGACAAAGTGGTGACGCCGCTCAGCCGGTTCAATATCGCACCGTTCTACGGATGCCACAACATCCGGCCTTCCGAGCTCCATGAGCATAGCAACGGCGGTGAAAACCCTTACGTGCCTACCTCACTTGATAGACTGATCGAAGCGCTGGAAGGGCATCCTGTGGATTATTCAAGCAAGAACAAATGTTGCGGGTTCCACGTAGAGCTTCAGGCGAACCACACTTCTGAAGTGCTTACGGGAAATGCGCTGATCGATGCGATCGACAACAATGCGGATATGATGGTCACGCCTTGTCCTCTCTGCCACCTCAAAATGGATACCTACCAGGACAGTGTAGGCAAAGTGATGGGCCGCGATATCGAGATCCCTGTGCTTCATATGCCGCAGATGGTTGCACTTGCACTGGGTGCCTCTGAAGAAGAGATCGGACTGAAGTTCCACGTACAGAAAGCAAAAGATATCTACAAACAGGCAACTGCCTGATATCTTCCCATTCTCCCTTTTCGGGAGGAATAACCTTCATTTCCCTCCGCTTTATTTATCTACTTTCATTATAATACGACAAAAAACAGGAAAAACAATGTATAAAATCATTTTCGGCTGGATCATCGGCGCCCTTCTGCTGCTTCAGGCTGTCAGGATAGACCTCCCCTCCCCGCCTTCGCATATTGATCCAAAAAACGAGATAACCGCCCCCGAGGAGATCATGACCATGCTCAGGACCTCCTGCTACGACTGCCACTCCTATGAGACGAAGATGCCGTGGTACGGGCATATCTCTCCTGTATCCCTTCAGGTCAACAGCCATATCAAACAGGGGCGTGCATGGCTGAACTTCCAGGAGTGGAGCAGTTATGATACAGAAAAGCAGCAAAAGATCTACAAAGGGATCGTCGATACGATCAACCTGCGTATGCCTGTCCCGATGTATCTCACTTTCCATGATGAGGCAAAACTGACTAAAGAGCAAAGAGATACGATCAGAAAATGGGCCGAGAATCAGCTCAAAGAAGAAAATCAATAAAATAGGATAAAATTTATCTTATTTAATATTTTTTATGCTATAATAATTGCACAAATCAATTGACAAGGAAGAAAAATGCCAAAGATCAACAAATACCAAGACATTTCAGAAATCGACAGAGAAGCAAAAAGAGACCTTATCGACAGACACTCTCCATTTATCCACTGTGCTGACACTGCAAAAGCAGGTGAGCCGTTTGAAGTAACTGTTAAAATGGGGAACGAGTATACGCACCCGGATGATTTTGACCACTATATCGAGTCCGTAACTCTGTTTGACGGTGATACAATGCTTGCAAAAGCGACATACGTACCGGGGACACTTGGCAACACAAAAGCGCACAACACAACGACATTTACCATCATCCCGACTGGTAAAAAACTTAAACTGGTAGCACATGGTTACTGTACTAAGCACGGTATCTGGGAAGGTACTGAAAAAGAAGTTACTGTAGAAGCGTAAGTTTTTACATCGCTACCCTACTCTAAAGTCCCTACTTTGGGGCTTTGGCTTATCTTTTACTTCTTCTTTTTAACACTTCAAATTTACTCAAATACATTAACTTTTACACTATAAATTTACAATAGTGCTACCATTTTATTACCATTATTTTATCTTCCAAATAAGTTTTAAACAAAGGTCGAACGTCCACGTTGGGAATATGCAGAGGTTTCTTATTGGTTAAGCCAAATTTTATCATACCTGTTTCACCAAAACTTTTTCGATACTAAGAGGGGGTTGCCCATTGACGGATCAGATTGTGGTAAATACCACTGAGATTGACCACTTCCTGATGTGAAGAACCTAACTGGAGAGTCAGTTTTTGTACAGATTGATCCAAATTGTATAAGGTTTCACGTTGCTGTATATCTTTCACCATGCTTTGTATCCAGAAAAAAGAGGTAATTCTGGCTCCCTTTGTCACGGGGGATACATGGTGCAGGCTGGTTGAAGGATAAAGTACCATATCACCCGCAGATAACTTTACGGTTTGTGTACCGTATTGGGTTTCAATGGTCAATTCGCCCCCTTCATATTCATCGGGTTCAGTCAAAAAAAGAGTAGCAGACAAATCGGTTCTGATGACCTGAGTTGTACCCGGTATTTGCATTAAAGAACCGTCAATATGTGGACCATAGGTTTCGTTCTCTTTGTAACGGTTGAATTTAGGAGGATAGATTTTATCTGGCAAAGCAGCAGAAACAAAGGTGGGATTTGCGGATAAGACCTTTAAAATGTGATTTCCCAAGCTAAGTGCAGGTTCTGTGGTATCATCAAGTTGCTGGTTCTTTTTTACATTTTTGGCGATGCTGCCAGCGCTATTGATCCCATCTTGCCAGTGGGCATTATCCAGATGCTTTCTGAACTGTCGTATTTCCTCAGCACCTAAAACATTGCGTATAATATTTAACATGAATTATCCTTTTTTTAATGATACTGCTTGAATGTCCTTGATACTGGAAGTACCTGCTACGGACATCGTTAGTTCAAGCTCTTGCCTGAGTAATTTTAGCATGTGCGCAACTCCAAGAGCGCCGGCAACACCGAGTGCATACACCTGAAGCCGTCCGATCAATACAGCATCGGCCCCTAAAGCAATCGCTTTAAATGCATCTTGCCCGGAACGAATACCGCTATCAAACAATAGGGGAAAGTGACTACCAACCGCCTGGCGAATTTCGGTAAGCATAGATAAACTTGCCGGCACACCATCGAGTGTTCTTCCCCCATGGTTTGAAACGATAATGCCGCTCACACCTAACTGTTTTAACGCAACCGCATCTTCTGCATGCAAGACCCCTTTGACAAGTACCGGTAGATCGGTAGCCTCCATCACCCGCTTTAAACTTTCCTTATTAATTGAATTTTGAGCATAGGCATGAAATATTGAACGTGATGGGTTATTTGATACACTGGCTCTATCATTAGTCTGTCGAGAAAGATTGGCAGGGTACAAATCAGCGGGCATGTTAAAGCCTGCGTTGATCGCTGTTCTGCTGGGAAGCTGTACAGCAGCATCAACTGTGAGTACGATCGCACGGTAGCCACAAGCTTTGGCTCGCCTGATTAATTCCAGGGTGTCTTTAAAATCAGGTTGCAGATAGAGCTGAAACCATTTACGCGCACCTGCTCTCCTGGCGATCTCTTCCATACTAAAAGAAGAGAGAGTACTGGCTACCATAAGAGTGTCTGTGGCTTCAGCTGCGGCTGCAGTTGCTTTTTCACCCTCAGGATGCGCAAGTGTTTGATAGGCCAAAGGTGAAAGCATTAGCGGATGCTCCAAGTTCTGACCCAGTAACTCAATTTGTGTTGTTGCTTGATCTAAATCGCAGAGCACACGAGGAATAATCCTATACTCCTCAAATGCATTCCGGTTTAGCCTTAAGGTTTTATCTACTCCACTACCACCGGAAATATAACCAAAATAGTCTGGTGGTATAAACTGTGGTGCCAGCAATTCATAATCGCTGGCATTGAGAATTCCGCCGGGTATATAGTTTAATGCTTTGGTTTTTTTCATATCGGACTAAAATTTATAGTTTACAGTCACTTGTGCATTACGCTTATCGCCGATGTATGTAAATGAACCGGAACGATATGCACTCAGGTAGTAGTCTTTATCGGTCACGTTGTTTACATTCACACGTAATGACAGATCAGAGTTAACCTGATAGGTCGCAAATGCATCCAAGACTGTATATGCCGGAATTTCCATTTTCTCATTTGCTGCAGCGTCTGGTTGACCTGCATAGCGCTCACTTTCATACGTTACAGCACCTCCAAATGAAAATTTCGGTGTCAGCTGGTATTTTGCCTGCAAATTAAAGGATTTATCTGCAAAGTTAGCCAATGTTTTGCCTACATTCTGTGGGTTATATGACTTTGTTACTTCTGCGTTCATAATGGCTAAACCAGCCTGGATACTCAATTCGTCAGTCAGGTTACCTGATAAGCCAAGCTCCACACCTTGCACTCTGTTTGCACCGGTATTTGCTGTACCCAGAGCTTCATAACCGCCACTTTGAGATTCCATAACATCTGATTTGTCTATACGGAAGAGCGCAGCAGACGCTAAGAGTTTACTATTGCCGAGCAGCCATTTGGTACCTACCTCGTAACTTTTGGTTTTTTCTGGCCCGGCATCTGCATCACCAGCATCGATAAAGCCGCCGTATCCGCCATTCGTACCGACATCTGATTCACCACCATTGAGGTTTGTTGCAGTAGAAAAACTTGCATAGATATTTCCTGTAGGGGTAATATCATAACTTAAACCAACGTGTCCGCTCCAGACCCCATCTTTGTACTCATGTGTTAAGAATGTTCCGGGTGCACCTTTATCGGGAAGCGCAAGTTCATAGTCGTAATGGTCATAGCGCATACCACCGGAGAGTGTAAAGTTATCGGTGATATCTACAGTATCCATGGCATATACCGAAATGGTATCCAGGTTCCAATCTGAATCAGCGTCACCCTTATAGACATTACGTTGGAGTAAATTGTTAAGATTGGCAACAGCTCTACCATTGGTATCCAGTCCGCAATACCCCTCAGAAACACCGCTGCGTCCTACTGACCAACAATTTTTTGTACCTGTCGGAGAGGTACCATACACACCATTGATGACTTGTTGCCTGCTATATTCACCACCAAGAACAAGTTCATGGGTCATACCGCCAAGCTCCAGCAGATGCATAAGGTTGAGTTGATTAGCAAAATATTCTACTTCCTGCCATCCCTGATGTGTGCTTAAAGAAATGGTATCAAAACCATTAACTCCGTTATTGGCATCATCTTCGGTTGCATAGCCAGTCGCGCCTTTTGCTCCTGTGACCAGATAACCATTATCTGTGGTACCATAACGCGTGAGATTGACCAAGCGAGTTTCCGGGCTGATCTCATAACCTGCACGCAGCGTAAAGGTATCTACGGTAGATTGTAAAAAATCCTCTTTTTGAAGATAGACAGGTATACCTTTGACCGGGTCATTTCTCATGCCATCACCATCTGCATCTGTCAGATACGTTCCTAGATCCGGTTTGTCGTTCCCCTCAAAGTGGTAGTAGTCTGCTGTAATCTCAAGATCATCCGTAGCTTGGTGAAATACAGAGACCGCAACACCTTTCCTGTCACGTTCTGCCGGAGCACGATCTGGCACATCTTCATGGGCATCCAGCACATTGATACGAATGGCAGTGTCATCACTGATAGCCTTGTTGATGTCGGCTGTCAAACGGTGGTAACTATCAGTTCCTGTACCAGCGGAAATTTTGTTGAAGTCGTGCTCTGTTGTCGCACGCTTCGTAGCGGCATTGACTGCACCACCTGTTGTTCCTCGACCGGCAAATGTTGAGCTTGGCCCTTTACTGATCTCTATCTGATCAACTGCAAAACTCTCACGGATAGTCATCCCCGGATCACGTAATCCATCAACAAACATATCTGAACGCGCTTCATGTCCACGGATGATATAACGATCACCGAAGGCATTACCGTTTTCACCGGTACCCAGGGTGATACCCGGCTGACCATCCAAAATGTCGCGCAGGTCAGTACGTCCGGACTCCTGGATCGCTTCTGCTGTCAGTACGGTGATGGTTTGCGGTGTTTTTGCCAGCGAACGCGTACGGCGCGGATCAGACACACGTTCCGCCAGATAAGATGCACCCGGTACTGCGTAAGGGTTGCTGTCTCTTGAGACTGACTCTTCAACAGTCACCTTATCTATTTCTGTACTGTCGGAATTGCTATTGTCAGCATGGGCTTGAGGGGCCATCAGGGTAGCACATAGTGCAACTGCCAAAGTTGTCGGCCCGGCCTTTAGCGTCAACGAACGAGTGTATGTTGTATCATTTTTAATCATTTCAAATTCCTTGTTAACTTGTTTTTTATGCGTTATTAATATAAAATTTGAAGGCAGAAGTTAGTTCCAGCTAACTTCTCCCCCGCAGCATTGGGAAAGGGCTCGTACGTTTGCGTATGTGCTGTGCCTCATTTCCCGGTCGGGTATCATGTATCTTTCTTGTTCATCTTTATCTCCTTGTTAATAAAATTTATTTTTGATGCTTTTCAATGAAAACTCAATAGGTATAGTCAGATCTAGTTTCTGTCCACTAACATCTGAGGGTAGCGGCGGGAAAGGACTCGCACGCTTGAGCATACTCAATGCTTCTTTATCCAGACGCTTATCACCTGAACTCTTAATCAATTCAGCTTGTTTGACTCTACCGTTGCGCAGAATCACAAATCTGACTGTTACAGTGCCCGCGACGCCATCCCGTCTGGCACTTTGGGGATATTTCTTAAAACGCGCAATCCTCGCTTTGACCACTGTCAGATAGGTTTGTTTCGCGCTCGGGTTTCCCCCGGTATCCTCATGATCGCCGATACCGGTAGCCTTTTGGCTTGCCTGCCCCGCTTTCGATGTTGTTTCGGCCTTTTTCGATTTCGGTTTCAGTTTCGGTTTTGGTTTTAAAACTGGTTTAGTCTTAGGTTTTGCCTCTATTTTAGGCTCTGGCTTTAGTTCTGATTCCATTTTTGTTTCTGGTTTAGGCTCAGGATCAGGCTCGGATTTCGGTTCAGGCTCAAGCTCTGGGTCTACATTTTCTTCAACCTCCGCCTCTACTTCTTCAGTGATCTCTTCTTTGAGACTCTTTTTACCTTCTTTGATATCTGCATAACTTCCGGCGATTCCGACACCGACATAAAGGCCTTCCTGTCCTTCGGCAATGGCACCTTCATCATTTTTCGCATGTGCCAAAAAAGGAAACAGAAGAGCCATGTGAATCAAAACAGCCGCAACGGTAGCGATAACTATATCTCTTGTTGTCATCATTAGTGCCTTTCCGTAGCGATATTCAGCCGTTTAATACCGGAAAGCTGCACCGCATCAAGTATCGGATCGAGTGCGGTTGCAGGCAGTTCGCGGTGGATATGGCAGGTAACTATTGCATCTTTGGAGAGCGCCATCACCTTTAGCTGCTCTGCAAGCGAGTGGTTTACCTTCTTCTCATTGAGGTAATAGTCGCCGTCTGCCATAACCTTGATCCTTACTTTCTGCTCGGAAAACTTGACCTCGCTCTCAGAATCCGGGAGATGTAACTGGGCATCTCTATGCTCTATGCGTCCCGCAATCATAAAAAATACCAAGAGTAAAAAAACGATATTGATGGCAGGCACCATACTCTCATCAAGTTTTTTCTTTTCCCGTCTGTTTTGGGTGATATCGATCAACATCATGACGGTTCCGACTTGGCAAGATTGAGATTGGCGATTCCGGCAGAATGGAGTCTATCCAACAGCTGAATCACACTCTGCATTTTGACGTTCGGTGCAGACGCCAGTGTGATTTTGTCGTTACTTTCGGCAAATTGTTCCAAACGCTGCGAGAACTCCAGACTGTCCCATGCATACTTCACACCATCCACGATAATGACATTCTGGATATCCAGTAGAAGTCTGTGAACTTGACTTTCCTGTTCTACTGCATGCCCTGGCAATGAGGCATGCATTTCAATTTGTGTATGACGCTGGAAGGTTGACGACAACATAAAAAACAGCAATAGAATAAATACGACATCAATCAGAGGTGTGATGCTGATAGCCTGTTTACGTTGTAACTTTACTTTGATCAACATATTCAAGGATTTCCTTCTGCTTTGGGCTATACTGACTTTGTGTGGGTTTGGTACATAAACACTTCGGTTACCGCATCATTGATCGCATAACTGACCCGTTCCACTTTGCGCTCAAGCCAGCTATGTGCCATTGCAGACGGGATCGCTACCGCCAGACCTACAGCGGTCGTCAAGAGTGCCTGCCAGATTCCGCCGGAAAGTACGGAAGGGTCTACCTGGCTGCCTGCGGCTTCCATTTGCTGAAAAGCGAGGATCATCCCCAAAACCGTTCCCATCAATCCCAGTAACGGACTGATATTGGCGATGACTTCCAGGGGGCGCAGAAAATATTGCAGCTGGTTGATCAATTCATTCGCCTGTCTGGTGAGTTGTTTTTGTAAGAGTTCCGGGTCATTGTTGTGTAGAATACCCTCCATAGCATGGCGAACAATTCCTGATACCGAATGTTTTTCCCCGAGCAGACTGATGGCAGCATCATGTTGTTGTGTTTTCCAGAGTGACAGGCTTTTTTTCACGGGTCGAAGGTTTTCCGGACGCAAAACAGCATACTGCCATAGTTTCAGCAGCACGATACTCAGGGCAAAAATTGATAGTAGCGTCAAAATCCAGACTACAGGCCCGCCGATATCTAAAAATTGCTCTATTTGCTCCAGGTAAAGCGGGATATTTCCTGCCTCCGTATGTAGTTGGCGACCTGTTGCAGTTGTGTTTAAGTCACCGGATTGGCTGCTACCGGATCCTAAAAGTAAAGAGGGTGCAGTGATCGCGATAAATCCGTATTTGATATCCATTATTTCTCCTTTTGATATCTCTATCCACTAAAGGCTGGCTAATCACGGTTTCGCTTTGGCTGGCTATAGGTTTATTTTGTAAGTATAAGTTTGTTCTCTTTGGTGATTCTCAAAGTGTATTTCATTCCATTATGCTCTATGAAGATCATTTTGGTACCGTCAGGAAACAGCATGGCAGACTGGACACATCTCTCTTTCCCTTTCATTTCTTTCCTTTCATATCGTATTTTCCTGTCACCCCATCATCTTCAAAGGATGAGAGATGCTTAAAACAGATAAAATTTATCTCATTTAGGGGCGCATCATAATACAACACTCCTTAAATAAACTTTATTACGATATTCATTATCATAAATAAAGAGAAGAATTTTTTATGTTGATTCTTTTTGCAATATTTATTTTAAATATTTAAAAAGTTGAGAGTGTGTAGGTTTGGCACTGCCAAACGCATACCGGGGAATATGGATTGTATGATTGTCTTGTTCCAACCTTCACGCTGGAAATACATATTGCGCTGTATAGTACGGGAAAAGAGATTATTGCGCAAATTCAACCTGCAGTATGCATTACCGGTCAGGAGATCGGGGAGAAGAGAGATATGACTCCGCCGATAGGAGTATGAAAAGGTTTTATTGGGATAGGTATAAGTGGGCAAAGATCACAAAAATATTCCAAACGGTAGAGCAACCAGATCGTCGCTGAACTCTATGACCGTATCACCGTTATAAAACACCACACCCAAACATTTTTTGTCATATCTGCTTTTCAGATCGATAATATGTTTGAAATCCTCTTTTTTGACACTGCTGCTTTGTTTTACCTCACAGGCAAAAAGCTCATTATCGACTTCTATGATAAAATCTATCTCTTTTTTATCGTTGGTTCTGTAGTGAAACATCTGTGCAGATTTTTGCATATATGAGATATGTTTGTAGAGCTCGCAAAAGATATAGGTCTCAAAAACCTGTCCGCTGTAGGGCGAATTTAAAAGCTGCTCTTTCGTATGGATTTTAAGGAGACTGCAAAGCACACCCGTATCGTTGAAAAACACTTTCGGGGATTTTACAAACTGTTTGCCAATATTTACATAGTAGGGTTTAAGCAGAGTCGCTTGATAGATACGGCTTATGATCGAAAGATAGTTGTCCGTCGTGATATCCTTGATCCCTATCTCATTGCTTAAGCTTGATTTATTTAGAAGCGTAGCGCTTCTTGAGGCGAGTACATGGACAAACTTGATAAAACTGTCTATATCTCTAATATCTGCCAAATCTCTTGCATCACGCTCTATATAGGTCGCGACATACGATTTAAACCACAACTCTTTTGCCAAACCGCTTAGCTCTAAAATCTCAGGGTAACCGCCGTCTAAAATATGCTCATATACGGCGTCGCTATACTCTTTTTTAGGCACTTTAAAATCTCGCTTGAGTAGTTTTTCTATGATATTTTCATGCGGTTTGCCATTTTTCTCTTTGGAGCTTAGCGGATGGAGTCGCAGCTCGCAAAGCCTCCCGGCAAGTGTATCTTTGCTCTCTTTGTGATCGAGTACGTTGGAACTTCCCGTAAGCAAAAAATTTCCGTTTACTCTATGTGCATCTATGTGAATTTTAATATATTCAAGCAGAGTCGGTACCTTCTGGATCTCATCCAGGCATATAGGAAATTCGAGGTTTTTTAAAAAAACTTTTGGATTCTCTTTTGCATAAAGACGCAACTCCCCATCGTCAAACGTAAGGTAGTTTTGAAACTTTTTGAGTGCAAGCGTGGATTTGCCCACTTGTCTAGCACCATTAAGGAGTACTACGGGAAAGGTATGAAGGGCTACATCAAGAAGCGATTCCAGGGTTCTTTTTTTCATTTTATCCCTTTAATGGTATATATTTTACCATTATACTATATAAATTTTTAAATTTAAACGCTGCCTGATCTGCGCTTTTTTATACATAGTTATCGTTACATGTTTTTTGGGCTCTCACTTTCAACGTGATAACGAAGAAACAATCAATACTCCATCTTATACTCTATCATTGAGATAACTGCACCCTGAGGATCTTGAATGATCGCAAAATCACCGACCTTCGGTATTGAGGTAATCTCTACGAGCACATTGGCTCCAAGCTCTTTTGCTTTGCCAAGCATAGAGTTGATATCACTGACTGTGATATAGTTGCCCCAGTGTGGAGGAATGTTCTCATCCCCGCAATGTTTTATCTCCATGATGCCGGCCATCTCCTGACCATTCAAAGAAACCACACTATAATCAAAATTCACATTGTCTGCCTTTTTGAAATCCCAACCGAACAGCTCACCATAAAACTTTTTCGCACCTTCAACATCACCTGTCATCAATTCAAACCAGCTAAATGCACCGTTTGTCATAAATGGATTCATATCGCACTCCTTTTTAATTCGATTATAGCACTATTTATTTGGGTAGGGATAGGATTATGTTCTAAACGTGCGCCTCAGATCTCATTTCCAACGACCCTTTGGGAATATATATATATAACGCAGTATAGTATAGAAAAAGACGTTATTGCGGATTTAACCTGCAACGAATGAAAAATGATTCTGACTGATTACTTAAAAAGCTGAGAGTGCGTTCCAATGCGCAATAGTTCCAGGGTATCATCTTCTATGCGATAAATAACAAGCAGATCCCCGCTGATATGAAACTCTCTTGTATCCTTATATTTGCCACTTAGATAATGATCTCGCGATTCACCAGGTAGCTCTTCTTGATTGAGAAGTAAAGAGATATACATAAAAAGTTTAGCTGTATTTGTGGGGTTAAGCTGTGCCTTTTTAAGTTCTTTACCAAATGTTTTGTGTATTGAAATGCTAAGCACCAACTTCCTTTTTTAGATCATCAAGTGAAACTTTGGTCATATTTTTACCTTCTCGGGCATCCTTGATGGTTTGCACGGTTTTATCGTTGGGTATTTTGATTTCAAAAGGAATACCGTTTTCCATCACAGCTTGAGATAAAAAGATATTAAATGCATCGCTTAATCCCATGCCATATTGCTTAAAAATCTCTTTAGCCTTTTCTTTCATCTCAGTATCCAGATAAACATTCGTTCTTGATTTTTCATTAGCTGTTGAAGTCATTATTGATCTCCTATATTGTATATGTTACTATTCTAACACACAATGTGTGTTTTGTCAAATTTAGTTTTTGTATTAAATAACGATTTTTTTCGCTTGTACGATTTCATATAAACCAAGTTAAGCCATGTAGCTAGGAAATAGCTTAGCACTATAAGTATTTTTCACTGGTTCCATATCTCATACATGGAACCCATACTCCAATGCTAATCCTCACTCATGCATGATGTGACCATTCCAGCTCGGGAGATCAAGAACGAGAGAAAGATGCGCAATGAGATGGATACTCTATTCCGGTGCGTGATTACGCACCCTAACTTTTATTTTGTATCTGACAGTTTATAAGTTATAAGCACGCTTCACACACACCGTTGAGTGTGATGTTGATCGAATTGACCCTATGCTGTTTTGCCATAGTGGAGAAGTAGAGGGCATCATCAAAGCCTAACTCGTCCAGACAGATGACCCGGTTGCACGTCTCACACTGGAAATGTGGATGTGCTATGGAGCCTTTTGGAATATATTCGTATTGGCTCGCACCGTCTTTTCCTATAAACTCCTGCACAAGCGCTTTTTCGTGAAACTGCTGTAGTGTGCGATAGACTGTTACCAGGTTGACCGAAGTCTCTTTTTGAGACTCCGCATGTAAACTGTTTACATCCATGGGTGCGTCAGCGTTTTTAAGTATATGCAGCAAGAGACCTTTTGCGCGGGTATTTTTGATCCCCTTTTCTCTCAGCTCTTCTTTTATTTCGTCGCTATTCATGCAAACCATTATAAACAATCATGCTTAATCCGCGTGAAACGTTTCAAAGCATATGCCCCAACTGGTTTTTCTTCACCTGCAGATATCTTTCGTTATACCTGTGCACCTCCGTAATGGCGGGTATGCGTTGGATGATATCTATACCAAGGCTCTCTACAAATGCTATCTTCCTGGGGTTGTTGGTCACCAGTCTCATCTCCGTGACACCCAGGTCTTTTAAGATATATCCGACCGCTCCATAGTCTCTCTCATCGGCTTTGAAACCCAGTTTGAGGTTGGCTTCGACAGTGTTGTAGCCCTCGTCTTGCAGGCTGTAGGCGTTGACCTTGTTGACCAGTCCGATATTTCTGCCCTCCTGACGGTGGTAGATGACCAAGCCGCCCTCTTTGGCGATCAGCTCCAAAGCCAGGTTCAGCTGGTTGTTACAGTCGCACTTCAGGCTGCCAAACACATCACCCGTGAGGCACTCTGAGTGGATACGCACGACAGGATCATCCAGAGTATCAAACTCCTCGCTCATGATCGCCAGATGCTCCTGGTTGCCGTCTTTGTATGCCTTGATCTTGAATCTACCGTGTCTTGTTGGTAAGTTTGCGATACTCGACACTTCAATCTCATGTACTTTCAAACCATTGCAGTTATCTATTGTTATATTTTTCAAATCTTCCCCTATAATTTTTTATAATATATTTTCAAACCGGATAGTAGCATAATTTATATTATAAATGCAAATGTATTGCACTTATAATATGCTATTACCAAAAGAGATAGCAGATGCTCTTTGTGAAAAAACTTTAACTTTTGGTCTCGTTCCCAACGTCCTCGTTGGGAATGCATAGAGCTCCGTATGGTACGGCAATGCATGTTATGGCGATTCAACCCTCCGTATGCATTCCCCATCAGGAGATCGAACGAGAGAGGTTATACATGAAGTTCTTTTATTTTAAATTGAAAATGATCAAATTCAAGAGACAATCTATTTTCACTAAATGCTACTTGAGGATAAATAAGAATCGACTCATTAGCATTATTTAAAATGGCATCGCGTCGTAGCTTTGCCACATCTTCAAAGCTAATGTCGCTTTTATTTTCGAGGATTTTCCACTTTGCATCGACAACTATAATTCCATCCTCTTTTTTAAGTATAAAATCCGGGTTAGAATCTCTATGCACATCTGCTAACAAATACTTCTTTGTAGTGCCATTTTTGAAGCCGTCTTTAAGTATCTCGTAGTCACTATATTTCTCTTTGAGTTTATCATAAACTATCCATTCAAAAAGCTTTTCGGGTCTAAAAAAGAGGCTGTGTTGATTGTGCAGTTTAAAGATCTCTTTAGAGCTTTCACTTTCAAAATAGTTCTCTACTCCCACAAGCTGCAAAAGTGCACTAAAAAGTTCTAACTGCTCTTTGGTTTTGAAAAGTTTTTTGATTTTTTTGCTTGTGATTTGTTTGATATGAAACTCAAAGTTCTCTTTGGTTTTAAACCTATTTTTTAGATTGATGTTTAGCTTTTTGGCTTGTGATTTTGTCTTTTTTTGAAGCTCTTTTTTTAAGAAATAGTCCAAACATTCCATTGTAATTACGGCAAATTTTGAGTAGGTAAAAGGGATCTTTTTGCTTTGATGGATTTTGCTTTTATCAAGTTCTGTGATATTTTTACGTAGATTGAGCCTATTTTTTATCCCTTGAGAGATAAAGTCTATCTCTTTAATGAGTGAGCTTTTATGTTTTTTGAAAAATGCCTCTACTACATCCAAAGCATCATGGTATTTATAGTTAATAAAAGCATCAAGATCATCACTATTTTGTCTCTGCTGTTTATCATCAAAACTAAAATCAATGACATTATCAAATATCTCATTAGCTTTTAGCTCTTTATATTTACTCTTTAGCTCATAATAGATTTTAAGTAAGTTTATAAAGTTTTGCTTGTTTGTATTTTCATCTTCAACTTTTGGGCTCGTTTTTGGCAAAATATAAAACTTATAGTAATCCTCACCGCTTTTAAACTGATAGTAGCCTATATAGTTGTTTGACTGTTTGCGTGAGATGAAACGAAGATGTTCTACTTTCTTTCTGTCGTACTCCAAGCCTGCATTTTCAAACGCTTCAAAGATATCTTCGTTTTCATCAACAAATATAGTTTTAGTCATTTTCTTTAGTATTTTCTTTTAAAAAGCTGTAGTTAATTTTTGTTTGAAGTTTATCTATCAACTCAAAATAGTTTTTACTATTTTTTAACTCCACATCCGTATCCTTTGGAAACTCTGTTTTTTGCAGTACCTTTTTAAATTCATCAAAATCTATCTCTTTGATATCTTTAAACTCAGTAGTGACTTTAAGCAGTACCCGATAAAAATCGTTTTCATTGGCTGCATTTTGAAATATCGCATGCCCGATTTGAAATCTATCTGGGTGGATCTCATCAGCCATCACCTCTAAAATAGCCTTATTTAAACTCTCAAAAAACTCTCTTGTATATTCACTGGCTACACTTATTTTAGGGTAGATCTCTATTACCTCAAATCGTCTCAGCAAGTTATCTTCGATGATCTTTTTATCATCTCTATAGTTTGAGGTACAAAAGATATAAAGGTTATCAGGGATTATCATCTTTCTGTACTCGGTATGGCTGCTTACCAAAAATGGTATCTGTACATAGTGCACGCTTTCATCTTTGGTGATATGCTCTACCAAGCTTTCATAGCTTGTATACTCATTATCATCCGCTGTTATTTTGGCTCTTTTATCATCTTCTATGAGGTAGATGAGATCTCCTATGAGTTCATTGAGTGAGTTTTCTTGTATCTCTTCAAGCACTAGCACAAAAGGTTGAGAAGGCGCAAAGGTGGCTCTTTTGATAAGGTCTAAGATAAGTCCTTGTTTTTCACCGTAGTTTATTTGTCCTTTATCATCACTGCTTATACCTATACCTTGCATGAGATCACTATTTGATGAAGCGGAGTGGATATTGATGCGAAGGACATTTTCATCGTTTTTAGCAAGTCCAAGTTCGTTTTTGATGATATTATTTACCGCTCTACTTTTTCCAGTCCCCGGTACCCCTTTAAAAAGGATGTTTTTATAAGTAAATTCTTGCCAGTTCTCTTTTCCTTTTGGCGATGAAGAGAAGGTTTTACCCTCCTGTTTTTCTGTCTCTTTTTTTGGTGCTGTATCTTCGTTTTTAAACATCCCTGTTATCCCCTCATTGACATCTACTTTTGAAAGTTCCCCTAGTAGTTCTTCAAAATTTACATCTTCTTCTTGTGAAGCTTTTTTGATGACGCAATCTTTATTTTCTTTAAATAGACCCTCTACCTTTTCAAAACACTTTTTAGACTCTGTGTGTTTGCCAAGTACAAAAAGCTGTTTGCCACTGCTTTCAAGATATTGTCTTACGTAGGTATAATCAGCAAATAAAAGTTCATAATGTTTTTGTTCGCCGAAAAATATAAGAATAGTATTTTGTTTTGAGATATTCTTTATTGTTTGTCGAAATTTGACAATGTTTGTAGCAGCTCCTTCGATCTTGCTCTCTTTTGATTGGTAAAAAACATCGTTATAGTTAAAAAGCTTTATATTTTTTAGCTTTTCTCTCATTTCAGACTTACTAAGTTCATCAGAGTGGATAAGATAAGAGTTTTTAGAGCTATTTGGGGTTATAGTAATTTTTGAAGTATCGATCCCTTGATCATCTAAATACTCTTCTAAAGTTCCATCATATATTATGGGTATTAGAGTGGTTTCAAATTCAACCGCATTTTGATCAGTTCCACCTATTTGTGGATTACAAACTATAAGATCATATTGACTACTAAACTGGCTTGCATCTAAAAAATCAAAATCGGTTTTTCTGCCTAACTTGATCTCATTGTTTCTATCTTCTGTGTTCTTATCATTGAGAGTGATATTTTTATATTCTATGCCACTATCTAAAACGATGTGCGAAGTAAGATTACCACTCCCATAACAGATATCTAAAACTTCATCATAACTTTTAGCAAAATCAGCATCATGATCTACAAGCTCTTTGATAAAGCTTGCTTTATCTTTTGCTACGTCGCTTTGAATGTAATAAAATTTTTTGGTTTTGGTCTCTTTAGTGTCAATAACTTTTTGGTTAAACTCATTAATTTGGCTAAAAACTTCTTCTTTACTCATCTATTTACTCCACTCTATTTTGCTAAATGTTCGGTATAAAAATGCTTCATCTAGTTTATCACACAACTCCAAGGCTCTATCAAAAAGTTTTTCTCTTTTTTCAAAATTGCCCAAAACCATCTCCCAGTATGAGACTAGGAGATTTTGAAGGTCTATTGAGTTGTATTGTTTAGTATTTTTTGGAAAAACAAACTCTATATTTGCAATCACTCCACTGTTTGCTTTTGGGTCTTTTGATTGATAGAACATTGTCTCTTCAAACATTTTTTTCATTATGAAATAAATATATTTTAACTGCAGTGTGTCATTATAACTATCTCGTATTTCTAGCCAATAATGATGACCTCCAACAATAAAATCTTCACTATGATAAAAACAAGTAGAACCAGCATCATTATCTTTATTAAATGATAGTTTAGGTGCTTTGATGATATCACTTTCATTTAATGGCTTAATTTTAGCTACAGGTTCTAATGAACCAGTCATCAAGTTATATTCTCCAAAATTTTCTGGATTAGTGTAATAAGGTTTTTTATATTCAGAACTTCCACCGTTGAATTTTGTAATATCACCATAAGTTATTTCATTAAACTCAATCTCCTCCAACTTTACATCAAACCCCTCATCTTTAACAAACTCATTAAAACTTTCTACGATTTTACTATCGAGTTTAAAAGTAGATGCTACAAGATTTTGTTTCATCGTATCAAGAAGCGGTCGCATTTTGGCTATTTTGTTGCGATATACTTCCGTAAACTCCACTTTCCAAAACTCCAAAAACGCTACGATCGCTTTTTGGATATCGTATGAGGTGTAGTTATTTTGTGGCTTTGGGATGGGAAAAAACTCATTATCAAAAAAGTCTAAAGGAACTCTTTTTAATCCTCCAGAACCTCTCATTGTTCTTTTGGCTCTTTCTTTAAAATATTTACTTCTAAAAAGCATCCAAAGCAGCTTATTAGGTACATTTTTACATCTAAATACATGATATTCACTTGAGCCAAAACCCATACCATTAACTAAGTTATGAGCAATTGCAAAATTCCCATTTTCCATAGATGGTGTAACTTTTGTAAAAATCACATCACCATCTTTAAAATACGTATAACCCTTAAGGACATCATTTATCTTTTTTGTACCACTACCGTCTAGTGTACCATTTTCTGAGTTTATTTTTTCCAAAGGAACAAAACTAACATCAATATTTGAAGTTTTTAAGCTTTGCTCAATTTCACTTTTTTTAGGATTTATTTCAAAATACCTTTCATCAGATAAAGCGACCTTCTCAAACTCCACACTCTCCAAATCCAAATCACGATATGCCTCACCCTTTTCATGCTCTTGAAAAATTTTAAATTTCTCTAATACCTGCCTATCTATCTTTCCTATCATCTACGCTATCCTATCCAAAATATTTACTACGTTTTTATCGAGCTTTGAAAAAGCAAACCATTTTTTGCCAAGATCTTTAAGGCTTGCTCCTAAATGGTAGATCACTTCATCATCTATGATGATAAATCTATCATGAGAATCTTTAAAAGTCTTTAGCTCTATGGGCTTGTACTGTTTGTTGTATTTTTCTACATCAAGTTTGAGTTGCTTTGAGATGGTGCTAGTGTAGATAGTTATTTTTATATTTTGATTTTTGCTTAGATGGGTAAGTACACTATCATCAATATAATTATCTATGATTTTTATAGAGTCTTTTGCACTTTTGATGATGTCCGATATAAAAGCATAGGCATCAAAAACCTGACCATCGAAAAATATCCCTTGCTTGAGCTCTAAAGTATTGTTTTTGATATGAGATTTTATAGTGGCAACATCATTTTCTAAGCTTGCTAATCTTAGCTCATTTATCTTATGGCTATTTATGGCATAGCCGTTAGTGATATAGCTTTTGAGCACTTTTGTCGCCCACTGACGAAACCGTGTGGCTTTTGATGAGTTCACCCTATACCCAACACTAATAATCGCATCTAAGTTATAGTGTTTTATCTTTCTTTTGACGTCTCTATTACCCTCTTTTTGAACTACCGAGAAATCCTCGGTAGTTGCATCTTCATCAAGCTCCTGTTCTTTGTAGATGTTTTTAAAGTGTAGCCCTATATTATCTACGGATGTATCAAATAGTTCTGCAAGCTGTTTTTGACTTAGCCATAGTGTTTCATTTTCTATCGATACCTTAAGCTCAAGTTCTCCGCTATTATAGATCTCTATATTATTCATATGAGACCAACTTGCTGTTTTTATACAAACTACACATATCATCCATGAGCTCATCAAATTCGCCAAAAAGCTCATCAAAACTTACATCTACACTTGTATCTTTAAAGCCTATTTCATTTGAGATATTTATACCACATCTATTCGTATCTACTGTTTTTGAGATGTACTCATAATCTCTTTTCGTATTTAGATATTTTTTGAGTTTTTTAATATCACTTGACGCATAGCTATTTTTCATTTTGTCTTTTGGACTTGGATGTGGGCTAAAAAGAGTCTCTTCTTTTGTGTCAGCTTTGAGTAGTTTTATATTTTCGCTCTTTTGTGTGTCTAAAAACCATATATGTGAGCTTATATCGGTGTTGGTAAACATCGCGTTTGGTTGTTCTAGCACGGCATTCACTATACCCTCGCCAAAGATTGCCTTGCGTATTTTGGCTTCACTACCTGTATTGCTTCCGGTGCTTATAAGCGTAGAGCTACTGATGATTCCTGCTTTTGCTCTTTTGCCACGTCTTGCCTCTTGAAGCATAAGCTTAATAATATGCATCATAAACAAAAACTGCCCGTCAGATTTTTTAGGTGTAACGAGTTTGTTTTTTTCATCACGTACAGTAAAAAAGTGACTCTGCTGTGACTTCATATCTGCAAGCACTTTATCATAAGAGTGTTTCCAGTCCACCCCAAACGGCGGATTGGCGATGATAAAATCAAAGCTTTCATCTCCGTTTATACCGTCACTAAAAGCGGGATTGGTCAAGGTGTTGCCATAGGCTATGATGTTTTTTTGCCCGGTTATCTCTAAAAATATCTTAGCAAGTAGCCATGTCTGCCCGTGCATCTCTTGTCCATAAAGCTCAATATCATCTATTTTGGCTTTTTGCTTAAAATAGTATGCTGACTCCATAAGCATACTTCCCGTTCCACATGTGGGATCATAAATAGCAAGTTTATTTTTGCATTTGATATCTTCTATACTCATCTCACACATAAGATGAATGATACTTTTTTGTGTGAAGTGCTGCCCTGTAAGGTCACCACTTAGCTTTTTCATCCTTGAGATTGTTTTTTCATAAAGGTCTTTGTAGTCCTCTTTTGGATACTCAGTAAAATTAGCTTGATAAGTATAGATATCTAGCACATGTTCCAAATAGTCATTGGGAAGTTCTAAAATGTACCGCTCAAGCTCAAAAGTTTTGAAGTGATTGAGATAGTGTAAGATATTTTGAGACTCATCAGGATTGTAGTGACTCTCTTGGGTAAAAAACTGTAAGTTTTGCCCTAAATTTTCAATATCTTTTATGATATTTAAAAAAGTGCTTTGGGTATCTTTGGCTTCGTACTTTTTGTACAGTGCATCACTTAGCCCAAAATGTTCTCTAAACTCTAAGTTAAACTTGAGTTTATCATTATCGATAAGAAGTTTTAGTGCCATAAAAGCCATGATTCTTTGGTCATAAACCGATTCATTAACCCCAATATCTCGTAATATATCGGCATACGCCCAGTAGTAGTCTTTTAACTCTTTTTTGCTCATGTATCCAAATAATCCGATTCGTTGTGTCATGATAAACTCCATAGTAAAAGATACTTGAGCTTATCAAAAAAATTACAATTATCTTAAAAATATCGTATATTGTAATATTTTTTTAAATAATGTTAATTATATCTAAATGGAACTTCATCTGATAGAACTATCATAATCTAAATAGTGGAGGCTTAGAGCATATGAAATAATACTAATACTAGTATTGCATTTTCTAAAAACTACACCGATCATTTACCATTCATGCTATAGAATTGCAAAAAAATTTCATGGAGTTTTTATGCAAAGAAAAATCACTGCTCTGGTAGAGCATACAAGATTTGTGCAGTTTATCATGCTGCTTATCATCCTCAATGGTATCACGATGGGGATACAGACCATACCTACGCTCTCAAGCGGCGCGCATGCGTTGTTGGAGATTTTTGACCGTGTGGTGATAGCGATCTTCACCGCAGAGATCGTGCTTCGTATCTATGCGCATCGATCGGCATTTTTCAAAAGCGGCTGGAGTATTTTTGACTTTGTGATTGTGGCGATCTCGCTTGTGCCTGCTTCGGCCGGATTTGAGATACTGAGAATCCTGCGTGTCTTCCGACTCTTCCGCCTGATCACCGTCGTGCCGCAAATGCGCAAGATCGTCGCCGCATTGCTCGATACGATACCCGGTATCGCGTCGATCGCACTGCTGATGACCCTGATCTTTTATGTCTTTGCCATTATGGCTACGAACCTCTACGGCCAGACATTCCCGGAGTGGTTTGGAACTTTGGGCGCGTCGTTCTATACGCTCTTTCAGATCATGACGCTGGAGTCGTGGTCGATGGGTATCGTGCGTCCCATCATGGAGGTGCACCCCTATGCATGGGTCTTCTTTGTACCGTTTATCTTTATCGTCACCTTTATTATGGTCAATCTCATCGTCGCCATCGTCGTAGACGCAATGAGCGCCCTTAAAGATGATACAGAGGAGGCGATCATCGGCGAAATGCACCATACACATGACGATACAGCCGAGCACCTGCAAGCCCTGCGCGATGAGATACGCGAGCTCAAAAGCCTCATCCAAAGCATGCGAGAAGGGTGATCGTGCAGACTGATAATCGGTGGGTTGGTGAACCCACCCTACGGATTTTGAAATGTTTGTGTTTATGATGAATGACAAATTGGTGGGTTAGTGAACCCACCCTACGTATCATTGTTTTTTTGATTTGGCAGGGTGGGATTGCTATCCCGCCAAATAAATATACCAACACCAAAAAATTATACAAATGATGAATATTGCCAATCACTCCAAATATCAACCAACAGATGTTTCACAGGATTATTTTTCATATAGTTTACCTTATCATCAAAATCTTTTTGGTCTCTTATGGTATGTTCATAATATCTCTTTTGCCAGACAGGCTGCATCCCATCTTTTTTCCTGCTGAGAGATTGCGATATCCCGGCATCACATTGATATAGCTTCGTAAATCCATATTTTATACATTTGATTATTTTTGGATAATCCGTCGCATTTGATGGTGTGATAATCATATGGAAATGATCCGGCATGATTATTATCTCATTGATATCAAAATGATAGTATTTCTTTGTTTGTCGAAAACTCTCTCTTAAAAAATCAATATTGCCAATCAATATGGGACGCCGTTCATATGTCACAACGGTGATAAAATAACTATATCCATCCAAAAATACTCTTTTATAATTTGCCATGTTTGATTGTAGCCGATCATTACAAGCCACAACAATAAATATGGCATTTTGCAATATTTATTTTAAATCGGTGGGTTGGTGAACCCACCCTACGGATCATTTGTTTGCAAATTATACGATGTGAGATATTACAAGATTTTCGTAGGGTGGGTTCACCAACCCACCATTTGCATTACAATATGCAAAAACGCCGGAACAGAGAAAAAACCTCACATCAAAAATTTCGTATGGTCTCCGATATCGTAGGATGGGCATAGATCATCCCTGTAAGCTCTTTGAGCGTGACTTTTCTCTCGACTGCCGCGGTCAATAGATGTATGATCTCCACCGCTTCTGCTCCTACGATGGATGCCCCCAGAACTGTTCCGTCCTGAGAAGAGAGGATGAGCTTCATAAATCCTGTATCATCTCCCACTATTTTTGCCTTGGCATTCGCTTTGAAATAGGCTTTTTTTACATCAATGTCCAGCCCCCGGCTTTTCGCTTCTTTTTCATTCAAGCCGCACGTAGCTAACACAATCAACCAAATCATCTAAATCCATCCATGTTAGAGTACGAACAACTCTGATAAGCTCTTTATCTAAATCAGATAAGGCATAGTGTATTGTATTTGGACATGAGCTTTTATCATCTTGATAATCCCTGCTTCTCCACTTGGAAACTGTTTTGACATTAATATTATACTTGTTGGCTAATTCAACATTTGTTAAATCAGACTTTTGTACAATATCTCTTACATGCCGGTTTGTACTGGCATTAGAGTGATAGACTTGACACATCTTTAAAATCCTTTTTTGATGTAAAGATTTTACTTGAAGAAAGTTAAGCTATCGCTTTTATCTGTATGAAGTTTGGCAACCATAACGTGGTGAAACTGGACACTTTATGATATTTTTCTATTTTGAAGATGAGATATCATTGTAATGACTTCGAAATATGCAAGAACTTCGAGAACAAAAATTAACATGTTGTTTCTATTTATATCGTTGATTTACATGGGTATTTCAAGGTTGACTATTCAATTTTATTAACATATACTATCTCAAAGAACGAAGGAGACGTTTTGGAGAGTTCGGGACTGATCGCGCTGATACATCCATCACCCTTTTATGAACTGACCGCGTTCGTGCTGCTCGGCTATTTGATCGTACAGGACCTTTTTGTGGTACGGAGATCAGATCTCTATCTAGAGAGATACTGCCAAAATACGGTCGAACAACTTGAAAAACAAATAAGCAAAAGGAAGATATCATGAAACACTACCAAAATATTCTCTATCTAATGAATCCCTCTGCTGAAGGGACCGACGGACTGAAGCAGGTGCTCAGCATGGCACGCAACAGCAGTGCTTCCTTGCATCTGCTGATGCTCTACCCTGCATTGCCAAAAGAGCTGCAGGTACATCAGAAAGCGTTTGAGGCTTTTTTGTCCGAGCGAATTGAGGCTTCGTTGAAAAACGTACAGGAGGCGCTGGGGGGAGAGGTAGTTGAACCAACACGCGAGGTGATGATGTCCGACTCCTCACCTGCGGTGGTGATCACCCGCTATGTGCTGCGTCATGGATATGACCTGCTCGTCAAAGAGGCTGAAGATACCGGCGGTGAAGGCGGCTTTAAGGCACTTGATATGAGCCTGCTGCGCAAATGCCCCAGTGCCCTCTATCTTGCGCGGCCTATTTCCCACTCAAGGGAAAAGATCCGTGTGGCAGTGGCGGTCGATCCCATCACGGAGAGCGAGGATGCGTACGATCTGAACATCCGGCTGCTTCAGAATGCACGGAGCATTGCCGACAGCTGCAGCGGGGTGCTCGATATCGTCTCTTGCTGGGAGTATCCCTATGAGGAGTATCTTCGCCATACCCCCTGGCTGAAAATAAGCGACGAAGAACTTGCCGATGCAGTTGTAAACATCTGGAGCGAACACCGCGCTGCACTCGATGCACTTATCGCAGATGCAGGTATCGCTGGTGAAAACCGTGTTCACCACCTGAGAGGTGAAGCTAGAGAACTGCTTGGAAAATTTGTCCGGAACGAAAAGGTGGATATCATGGTGATGGGCACCGTCGCGCGCACCGGGATAACCGGATTTGTCATCGGCAATACCGCTGAGAACGTCTTCGAAAAACTGGACTGCTCCCTTCTGGCACTCAAGCCCGCCGGATATGTCTCTCCGATCAAGGCATATGATTGATTGCGTTGCGGATTCGAAACTTATAAACAAAAGGAATGACTTGAAAAAACACTATTTGATCATCGCTGCTTTGATCCTGTTATTGAACGGATGCAGCAAAATTACGAAAGAAAACTACGACAAGATTGAAAACGGAATGCCGTATGAGGAGCTTGTCAAACTTCTGGGTGAACCTGAAGGGTGTGCAGAAACACTGGGTATCAGTAACTGCGAATGGAAAAACAAGGATGCCAGAATCATGATCACCTTTATTGGAAACAAGGCGACGATCAAAATCGCAGAAGGCTTTAAATAAGACCATCTGCAGCTTTGTAAAAGCAACCGCCTGATCGGACTGTTTTATAAACAACAGTCGCCTGATACGGATGAGCAGCAAAGGGGATCACTCCCTTTTGGTGTACAGGAAGGTGTCTCAGAAAACATACCAGACGATGGTACACAACACCCATCCCGGGTATCTTTCCCGTCTACACCAAAGACTTCGATATCATCCATAGAGTGATAATGCTCCCATATCAGACCGGTAGGATCTGTCACCCAGTACTTGTTTGACGCTTTATAGCAGCATACCGCGCCCTCTTCTTCCTTGCCTTTCACTCCTGCTGCTTCAAAACCGTGTTGCGCTTCAAGCAATGCTTCATCACTCTCATACTGTATACCCAAATGGTTGAGTCCTTTTTGATATCCTCTTGTTGAGATGGCAAAATTAAGCGACAGGTCATCCACCAGCCATTGTGCATAATCCTCTTTGACTTTTGTCGCCTTCGTACCAAACTGCAAGTTGTAAAAAGCCATACTCTCTTCCAGATCCTCGACCGAGATATGTATATGTACCCTTCTTTTTTTATCCATTGTGTATCCTTTTTGTGAAATTTATATATACTAAGACGGTAATGAAGTAAAAAGGTTGCAACTTTTTTGAAAAAAATTCGTCTTATTCAAAAAAGAGCTACCAGGAGTGAAAATGGAGCATAGAGATACGAATGATTTTTCAGAATTATATGAAACGTTCAGAAAACCGTTATTTAAATTTATCCAATACAAGGTATCTGATAGACATATTGCAGAAGAGATCCTCAATGATGTTTTTCTGAAAGCCTATACTTCAATTGATACCTTAGAAGAAAAAAAGAGCCTGAAAAGCTGGCTCTATGCGATTGCGTCCAATAGGATCATTGACCATTACAGAAAAAAACAACCTCTTACAATAGAGATTGAAGATGAGATACTGATGGGTGAAGAGAAAAGAGATTCTGTTTATAGTGACTTTGACTGCTGTTTGAATGATTTTTTAGATCAACTGCCGCCATCCAATGCAGAAGCGCTTAAAGCAGTCTATTTTGACGAAATGACACAACAGGAGTATGCAGAAAAAAGCGCATTGAATCTCTCTACTGTCAAGTCTCATGTTCATAGAGGAAAAAGATCACTGAAACATTTTTTTGAGCAGTGTTGCAGTTTTGAGAAAGACAAACATCACCGTATTATCGATTTTCATAAAAAATAAATCAAAAAGGGATCAGGCTCAATCACACACTTCATCATGCTATAGTATTGCTATGCTGATATGGTAGCCTTCTATATAAAAAAGGAGAAGAAATTGAAAGAGATCAAGTTTCCATTTTTAGAACATACCGGTGCAACACTGAAAAGTTTTGAAAAAGGCAGCGCGGAGGTTGAGCTGCATACCAAACCCCACCACCTTCAGCATCTTGGATTTATCCACGGGGGAGTCATCTCAACACTGATGGACAATACCGGATGGTATGCCGCGATGTCGAATCTGGATAAAGGGTATACCGCTGTGACCATGGAGATAAAGATCAACTACCTCAAGCCGGCTTCCGGAGAGTATCTCATCGCAAAAGCGGAGGTAAAAAGACAGGGGAGAACGACGGCTTTTGTCACAATAGAGCTTCTCTGCGAAGAGAAACTTGTTGCCTATGCTACCGGAACCTATGCGATACTCGAAGAGAAGTAGCGATTAGCACGCTTTTTTTTCAAAAAATACTCCAGTGATTTACCATTCTGCTATAGAATTGCAAAAAAATTTTATGGAGTTTTTATGCAAGGAAAAGTAACTGCTCTGGTAGAGCATAGTAGATTCGGGCAGTTGATCATGCTGCTTATCATGGTCAACGGTATCACGATGGGTATACAGACCATACCTACACTATCAAGCGGAGAACGTTCTCTGTTGGATCTTTTCGACCAGATGGTGATAGCGATCTTTACCGCTGAAATCGTGCTTCGTATTTATGCACATCGGTTGGCCTTTTTCAAAAACGGTTGGAGTATTTTTGATTTTGTCATTGTGGCGATTTCGCTTGTACCTGCTTCTGCCGGCTTTGAGGTACTCAGGATCCTGCGTGTCTTCAGGCTCTTCCGTCTTATCACCGTCGTACCGCAGATGCGCAAGATCGTTGCCGCACTGCTTGGCACCATTCCCGGTATAGCCTCTATCGCACTGCTGATGACCCTGATCTTCTATGTCTTTGCCATTATGGCTACAAACCTTTATGGAGAGACCTTCCCTCAATGGTTCGGAACTCTGGGCACATCGTTTTATACGCTGTTTCAGGTGATGACACTCGAGTCTTGGTCGATGGGTATTGTACGCCCCATCATGGAAGTACACCCTCATGCCTGGGTCTTTTTTGTCCCATTTATCTTTCTTGTCTCATTTATTATGGTCAACCTTGTCGTTGCCATCGTCGTAGATGCGATGAGCACGCTCAAAGATGACACCGAAGAGGTGATCATCGATGAGATGCACCATACCCAGAATGATACAGCCGTACAGTTGCAGGCCCTGCATGATGAGATAAAAGAGCTCAAAACACTGATCAAAAACGGGCGTGAAGCGTAGCCCGCTCTTTGCTCCCGTGATCTAGTATGGGAGCAAAGTAAAATACCTTAAAACAGCGTTTTGAAGCCGAAAACCGGGGAAGAACAACTACTCATCAACTGCCTCTACATAGTACCTCTGATTCTTTTGACCAATCGTCAGTTTTGTCTCAAAAATGGTTGAAAGATTTACACTTGTAAGTATCTCTTCTTTGGATCCACTTTTGTATATCGTATTGTCATATATCAATGCTATCTTGGTAATATCTTCAAAAATCTCTTCAAGATGATGCGTCACCAAAATAATCGAACTTTGCTTCGCAAGCTTCTGCAGCATCTTTAAAAAGTTTATCTGCGCTTTGATATCAAGTCCGACTGTCGGCTCATCGAGGATAAAAGCCTCAGGATTATGGATAAGTGCCCGTGCAATGATACACTTTCTCAATTCCCCCGTAGACATACTGCTTACTTTTTTCTCTTTTAGATGACCGATCTCCAGAAACTCCAGAGTTTCTGATACCTTACGGTGCTGCTCTTCTGTAAAGTCCTGATATTTGAAGATACCGAAACTGCTGTAAAATCCACTTTGTACCACCTCATATCCGGTTAGAAAAGAGGCTTTATCATAGAAAAAATTATGCAGATCATTGCTGATCACACCTATCTTATCTCTTAGCTCAAATAGAGAGTAGCGAGACTTTCCAAAGAGCTCTTTGGTGGAGTTTTTGTCAAACCGAGGATGAATTTCCGACTGTATCAGTTTCATTAAAGTGGATTTTCCTGAACCGTTTGCACCCAGTATAGCCCAGTGTTCCCCCTGTTTTATCGTCAAATCGAGATCTTTAAGAATAATCTTATCTTCATATCCGACATTGATGTTTTTGAAATGTATAATATTCATAACGGTTACCTTATCAAAATTATTAATTGGTAGTATAAAAGCGGTATGGTAGTGTAAAAAAATTTATCTATCATTCATAAGATCATCTCTGTTGAACATCCAGAGAGTCAAACCTCTATCGTTGTTCTACAAAGAAGATACGGCAACAGACCTGCCATTGAGGTAAAAACCTCTTTGTATCGTAGGTCAGGGAAGAAAATACTATACCCTATCTCCCCCTCTGCAAAACTACATTCTCATCACTACAACACTGACAGGGGGAGAGCACACAGGGTCTTCTTTATTTGAATGTCATCAGCGCATATCCCTCATTCTGATACCTGATCGTCTCGATGAAACTGTTCTCGGAAACCGCTACAAAAGGAAGGAGATCATCCTCATCGATCACATGGGACTGCAGCGACATCGAACAGGCGATCACCTTGACATTTTTGCGCTTGCCCAGTGCTGCAAGCCATTTCTGTGCCTCTTTGGTATCGGCGATATCTTTGTCATCGACGACCTCCTCAAAGGATTTGGATGCCATCGGCACACAGTTTCCATGCAGCGTCAGCACGACCGAAGCCGTATCTCCCTGCGCCTCTATCATATCGACTGTTTTCCCCACCAGCCACATACGGCTTTTGATATAAGCAGCATCACCCGAACTGCAGTCAAAGACCGCCTTGTACTCTTTCGCCTGTACAGCGACGATCATCACTGCCGAAAAGAATAACCAAGCAAAGCGTTTCATCCCTACTCCCCCAGTCCAAAGACATTGGAAAGCGTATTGATATAGTTGAAATATCCCGTGATCGCCACCGCTTCGATGATCTGCGTGTCACTCCATCCCATCGCTTTGAGTGCATCGATCTCCTCTTTGAGGATCTTGTAGTTATCCTTTCGGGATGCCTTGATACAGAAGTTGAGCAGCGCCTTCTCCTTCTCCTCTGCATGCATCGACTCCACACCCTGCAGTATCTCTTCGATCTGTGCTTCTGTAAGCCCGAGCATTTTCGCGATGTTTTTATGGACATCCACACACATCTTGCATCCGTTCTCCTTGGAGATGAGCAGTGCGATCGCCTCTTTGACATCATAACTCAGTGTCGTTTCATCCAGCAGGTACTTCTGTATCATCTCATCTGTAGCAAAATAGATCTTCTCGTCGATCGCAAGGAGTTTAAAGATATCTCCCAGTTTTCCCGTTTTTTCCAGAATCGGTCTTGCCTTCGCCTGGATCGCAGGAGTCATATCCTCAAATTCAGGTAGTGTTATATGTGCCATCATTATCCTTTAATGTAGAGTTAAACTTAACGTTTTTAATTATAGGGTATAATGCTTAAATATATACGTCAAAAGGCAAATCGTGGAATACAAGATATCCGAACTGGTACAAAAAAGCGGCGTTCCCAAATCGACGATCCTCTACTATATCAAAGAAGGGCTGCTTCCCGAGGCCAAAAAACTCAAGCCCAATGTGCATCGATACAGTGACACTCATCTCGAACTGTTATGCTATATCGACTATATGAAGGAACACTTTGGCAGCACCAATGAACAGCTCAAAGACATCCTGCAGTATCGCGACCAGTCCTTTTCCACTTCTTCAGGGATGATCGTACCTTTGATGAATACGCTCAGTGCGATACCCTCCGATGCCAAACACTATACAAAAGCCGAGTTTATCGAGATATTTAATGTAGAAGAGAGCCTCTTGGAACAGTTGATGGAAGACGAGATCATACTGCCTATCGGTCCGGATGACTTTACAGAGAAAGATGCCTCCATCATCAAATTGATCAGTTACTTTCAGGAGGTCGGCATAGCGTATGATATCCTGAAAATGTATGTCTTTCATGCCAAAGCGCTGAGCCTTCTTGAACATCAGATACAGTCAAAGCTTTGCGATATACGCAATGAAAAAAACTTCTCTACCCTGTGGAAAATCGTCTTTGAAACACTCTTCAACGCCAAAACCTATATCTTCAACAGACACACCTACAAGGCATACTTTTCTGTACTGAAAAAAGAGCTTTTAAAATAACTCTAAGGGAATACCACTACAATAATGTAAAGTTAAACTTGACATTACTTACTATAAAAGGCTTATCATGAAAAAAATTATTGCAACCCTCTCAACTTCCCTGCTGATACTCACGCTCGCTCCGTCTCAAAGTTCGGCAAGTGCCGCATTGGGTAAAAAAATCTATAAAAAGAGGTTCCATAAATCATGCGGCTTTAGCAGTGTCAGATTTGCAAGGAACCATACACAGGGCGAGTGGGAGACAATCTATGAAGCGGGAAATCTGCCAAAAGAGGCGCAGGTGATCTGTCCGCAACTGGATATTTCCTCACTCGAGAGTGATATCTGGGACGATCTCTATCAGTATGTCACAAAATATGCACTGGACGGTGTAGCACCAAGCGGATGTAACGACTAGATCGATATATCCCATCCAGGTGGAAAAAACTCACTATTGATTAGGAAGTAGAGACTTTATCGTAGTGTATCCCCTGGTTAGTCCGACAAAAAATCAGTACTAGTTCCCTGTCATCCTGAACTTGATTCAGGATCTCATCGAATAAGAACGAAATTTAGGGCATTCTGAATACCTATAAGAAATACACTCTTGTGGTGTAAGTTCAAAATGACGAACATCCTGTTTTTTTATCTTTTTTCACGGTCCCAGGAAGAGATAAATACTTGGTCCTAGGCAAGCAGGTAGGCAAATTTGCCTACCCAGTCGCTCCATGCATCCGAATCTTCTACATCCAGTCCGTGAAACTGCATATCTTTCACCAGCATGATGGCAAACTCACCGGGCAGCTTCATCGAAAAATCAATAACATTGGCGATCGCCTCTTCACTATCGTTCTCTCTTAGCGCATTGACCAGACCTATAGTGAGTGCCATCAGTACCTTGTGATCCTCCTTCTCTATCTCTGTCAGTGAACCGTCCAGTATCGCCGAGAGATCCGGAAGCTCCTGCATCACCTTTTTGAACGAAATATACCCGATCGCCGCTTCGCGCCCCACGGCACCGCTGATACTATCTAATATCAAGTCGTTTTCTATACCTGATTTGACAATGCTGTCCACATACTCCCAGGACCTTGGCGTCGCAAAGCTCTTCTCATTGGTCTGCGGATCAAAGGTAAAGAGCATGGACTTGTCATACGCCAGGTAGGCAATGATGGATGTCTCCACCCCGGCTTTATAGGCCCAGGCTTTCCAGTCATCAAAGTCCACTTCCATCTCAAAGTGCACAAAACGGTTCGCCAGGGGAGCCGGCATCTTATAGACAACCCCTCTGTCATTTTCACGGTTGCCTGCTGCGACGATGCTCCACCCCTCAGGCAGTTCATACTCCCCTACCCGTCTGTCCAGGATCAGCTGGTAGGCTGAAGCCTGAACTGCAGGCGGTGCGGTGTTGATCTCGTCCAGGAATAGGATCCCTTTGGAGTCTTTGTCTTTGGGAAGAAAGCTCGGCTTTGCCCAGACACCCTCCTGGTTTTCAGCATCAAAAAAGGGTATCCCCTTCAGATCGGTCGGGTCAAGCAGGCTCAGACGCAGGTCCAAAAACTCCAGATCTTTCGCTTCCGAGATCTGTTTGACGATAGAGGACTTCCCTATCCCCGGTGCGCCCCAGATAAAGACAGGAAGTTTACGTTCGATCAGACTGCTGATGACCTTTGAGATATTGGATGATTTCATATTTTATTCTCCTTCAAAAGAAGCCAAGCTCCTTTTTCTTCCGTGGCTTCACGTTTGTTACGACCACTCCAGTTTCGAATCTATAAATGACAAACTTTTGTCATTTACTTAACGATTCTCATCCTCTCACTTCTAACGTTAAAATGTGATACAAGGAAATCACTAAATGATTTCTCGTAAAAGCTTAGTCTTTGACTCAGATATTTCATATCACTACCTTGGTTGTATTGTGGTGTTCGACAAAGACCTCATTTTTGGTCAATGCATTACGCAGCCTGGTATCGATCTTGAGCACGTCAAGTATCTCGATAGGGGTTGCAGGGTTGGCAGCAAGCCCTTTGTTGATCTCCAATTCGTCACGCGCGTAAAGCTCGCGCAGTATCTTTTCCGGCGTATTGGGGTTGGAAGCGACCTGATGCATCATATTCAGATCGTTTTTATCATTTGCATAGAACCCTTCAATGAGCTCTACAGGCAAGTTTGGATTTCCAGCCAGAGGATAGAAAGTAGTGCCGATCTGCATGGAATAGAGTGCCCGGAGGGCAGCTGCGGGCATGCTTCTGTTCGCTGCGAGTTTTTCAAGCAGCGCGATATTCCCGCTCTCCAGAAGCTCCTCTATGACCGCTCTGTCGATCTGCAGATTTTTCCCCAGTTCGGCAAACAGCTCCGGATCCGTAATCTTCCCGGCAACCATCCTGTAACGCTCCGCACTGATCGGCTGATACCAGAGCAGAAGCTTCACCACATCCTTCTCTTTTTCCAGCAGCATTTCAAAAAGCGCATCATCGATCGTTTCATTGGCCGCCAATGCTTCATGGATCGATTTTTCCTCTCTGAGTGAAAACTTTTTGAGCTGCTCCAATGGTACAACTGGATTGGCAGCCAGATACATATCGACCTTCGGGTTTCTCAGGCTCAGCAGACGCTTGATCACTTCACCATCGATATGCCCGCTGGTCGCGATCACTTCATAGAGGGATGTTGTTCTATGCTCTTTTTGCTTGAACGCATAGTTCGGAAAACCGATCAGCGCATGCAGGAGTCTGGGATCGGTGGCTTCTCGTACCAGCCGTTTGAGCGTCAGCGTGGAGTAGAGCTGGTCACGCTCTGCGGGTGTGATATCGATATATCTGGTGAGCGTGGCGATCACGACAGAGCGGTCATCATTGTTGTCCTCCTCCTCTTCATGCCACTGATACATCTCAAGGAGTTTGACAAAAAGCGCATCACTGATATCCGGGTTCTGTATCATACGCAGTACCCGCGCCTGATCGTTGGAAAGCTTGATCGCCATCAGCAGTTCGTCATCGTTGATCCCGTCCGAGAGGAGCTGCTCAAACTCTTCCAGCCTGTATGCCGGTATCTTGCGCGCATAGGCATCCTCCGAGATCATCTCCTCCACGGGGTTGAGACTGTGGTGCTCTACCGAAGCAACGACACCCTCTTCTATCCCCTTCACTCTTGTGACTTTGTATTTTTTAAGAAACCTCTCTACCTCTTGCGTCGTAAATATCCCCTCTTTGCCCAAAAAGAGTATCTTCTTGCCTTCGGCTTCTTCCAGTAGTGCTTTTAAATCCTGCTTTTTCATACGTTTACTATAGCATACCACTGTTTAATAGGAGTTAATATGTCCTATTTGTCTTCGGGCGCTGCAGGTATATGGCTACAGATATCCCTGCCGAGCTCAATATTAACATCCCTATCAACTCTAGCAGCGAGATTTCATAGAGAGAGGTATTCATAGAGATCACTCCTTGGCATCAGCCAGCGTCAGGGCAAAGAGCACATTGACCCCGTGCTGTAGCAATACACCCTGAGCCTCCTGCAGCGTGATACCCGTCGTGACCGTATCATCGACGAGTATCACATCGATACCGCTTTTGCCGGTATATCTGAAATCTCTCGGATGGTTCAGCCGAAACTGCAGGTCCTTGCCCGAGTAGCTGACCCTGTTTTTGGCCAGAAGTTTCCCGTGCAGCACTTTCGTCTTTTGGGTCCGCATCGCATGGGCAAGCAGTGCCGTATGCGAATAGCCGCTGCCGACATACTCATCGACCCCGACAATATAGACATCACTCTCCAGCGACTCTGCAAACTCTTTGATAAAGGGATGCATCGTCATCCTGGCAAGTCTCTTGTAGATGCGGTACCCCTCAGGCTTGTGTTTGGTATGCAGCAGAGACGCTATGGCAGCGTAGGGATAAAAACTGATCACATCAAGTGTACCGATTTTGCGTGTGTGTACCTGTGGTCTGAAGAGTTTCTCCCGACAATCGCTGCAGATGATCTGAAAACTCGGTTTTGCACAGGCATAACAGCGCATCAGTGTATCACCTTCTGCAGTGCTTCAAGGGCACCCATCGGAAGCCCGATCTTGGCACCGAAACTCTCTCTGGGGTTGATACGGATCAGCGGGATATCGAAATCTTTTGCAACCCTTTCAGAGGTGTTGCGGACCGTCGGTACCGCCGTACCCGCCCCTATCTCCACGATCGCAAGTTTCGCACCTTCAGCAGCAAGCAGCCCCATCCAGGTTTTCAGCCTCACCCTCTGTGCATCCGTTCGGCTATGGTTCCATCCCCAGTCATTGAACATCAGGATATTGGGCCGTGCTATCCCTCCACAGTCAGGGCAACTTGGCAGCGGGTCTTGTGCCTGGAAACCCTCTCCCACCACTACGGTGGTACCGTCCGCACTCCAGAGCTTCTCTCCACAGTCATCCAGGCACTGAAGATGATGGATAGAGCCGTGGCACTCCATGATACGCTCTTCGCTGAAACCTGCTTTCTGGAACTGCCCATCCACATTAGAGGTAAAAACGAAAGAGCCATATTTTTTAGTATCAGAGAATTCCAGCAATCGTCTGAACCCCTCATGAGGCACGGTATCCCGGTAGAGATGCAGCCTGTGCCCGTAAAATGCCCAGGCCAGCCTCGGGTCGGACTCGAACCAGCGGGGATTTGCCATCTCCTCAAAATGGAGGTTCAGCTCCCTCGCCTTCGGATAGGCTCTCCAGAACCCCTCTCTCCCGCGAAAATCAGGCAGCCCGCTGTCCACCCCCATCCCCGCACCCGCGGTGATCAAGAGTGCATCGGCATCCATTAACAACGCTCTGGCTTCCCGTATCTTTTCCTCAATCTTCATAAGAGTGATTATAACACACCTCCGCATAGAGCAATTTGCCTAAAAAGCACGAAAAATATATTTACTAATATTACCTACTACCTACTTTTTACTTTACCCGCATACTCTTGCGCCTTTTTAGAAAGCGCTCTGAGCCTTGCCAGGACTTTCCCGTTGACCGATTCGGCGGGATACTCTCCCTTTTCATCCTTTGCTCCGGCTTCCACACCGGTCAGGAGCGTGATGCCCTCATCGATCGTTTTGACCGCAAAGATGGAAAATCTGCCCGCTTTCGCGGCTTCAAGCACTTCGTTTTTCAGCATGAGGTGTCTGACATTGGCTTCAGGGATAAGCACCCCGTAGCTGGCTTTGGGATCGTGATGCATACAGATATCAAAAAAACCTTCGATCTTCTCATTGATCCCGCCTACAGGCTGTACTTCACCGAACTGGTTGACCGAACCGGTGACGGCAAGATTCTGACGGATCGGAAGCCCGGAAAGCGAAGAGAGCAGTGCATAGAGTTCCGTCGAGGAGGCACTGTCACCCTCTACCATGCCGTAGGTTTGTTCAAAGACCAGGGAGGCTGCGATGCTCATAGGCAGGTCCGAAGCATAGCGTGATCCCAGATAGGAGCTCAGTATCATCACCCCCTTGGAGTGGATGGGACCTCCCAGTTCGACTTTGCGCTGGATATCTATGATCTCCCCTTTCCCTATGCGTGTCGCGGCAGTGATGCGCGACGGGATACCGAACTCATGTCCGCCCAGCGAGATAAATGTCAGCGCATTGATCTGCCCCACTTTGCTGCCGCCCACATCGATCATGATCGTCCCCTCGTCGATCTGTTCATAGAGCTTCATCTGGACACGGTTTACCCGTGTTTTCTGTGCGGCAAGCGTCTGTTCGATATCTTCGGGCTCTATCACTTCATGTGCACGTTTTTTCGCCCAGTAGTCCGCTTCCTTGAGCAGGTCAGCAAGCGTATGCAGGTGTGTCGAGAGTTTATAGGCATCGGAGACATCCCTTGAACACTTCTCGATCACCCTTGCCGTCGCCTCGGGTGTCAATGCGAGCAGCGTATGCCTCTTGGCGATCGTACCGATCATGCGGGCATAGAGAAGATGGTTCTCTTCGCTTCGCTTGATCTCATCTTCAAAGTCGGCAGTCACCTTGAAGAGCTCTTTAAACTCCGGATCGTAATGGTAGAGAAGATAGTAGAGATACCTTTCACCAACCAGTATCACCTTGATATCCAGCGGTATCGGTTCGGGCTCAAGTGTTGTGGTACTCACAAAAGCATATTGCGTCGCAAGCGATTCGATCCGGAGCTCTTTGGCGCGAAGCACCCTTTTGAGCTCCTCATACGCATAAGGCTTCATCAGCAGCTTTCTGGCATCAAGCACAAGGTATCCGCCGTTTGCCCTGTGGAGTGCACCGGGTTTGATCATCGTAAAATTGGTCACAAGCGCGCCCATATGCGAGGCATGTTCGATGCGGCCTATCAGATTTTGATGCACGGGATTGTCCTCATGGATCACAGGGGCGGTATCTCCCTCCTCATGCGAGATGAAAAGGTTGACTTTGTAACGCTCGAACGGAGAGGTGTAAAACTCCATCATAAAAGAAGGAAGCCCCATCTCCTCGGGTTTGACCAGAAAATCCTGGACATGTCTGACGATATCCTTCTCCATCTCTTTAAGATGGTTTTTGATCTTTTCATGTTCCCTGTATCTCTGGCGTACTTCATCGATGATCGAATGGACCGCATCCTGGGTGATCTTTTTGTTGAGGGACTTCAGCTCTTTCTGGTGCACCTTGTTGAGCTCGGTGACTTTACGCAGCGCCTCTTTGACCAAGCCCTCGAATTCTGACATGTTATCGGCGATCTTCTCTTTTTGCTCCCCCTTGATCGCCTTGAACTCTTCGGGAGAGAGGACCTTGCCGTCGATGACCGGCACAAAGGTGATGCGGCTGGATGAGGAGATATTCATCTGCACATCATGCCTGACCGCTTCCTCCTGCAGATGCCTGAAGATCTCTGTCTGTTCATCCATAAACTTTTGGTTGAGTGCTTCACGCTCATTGACGTAAGCGCTGCTCTCAAAAACCGCCGGCAGCACAGTTTTGAGAAGTTCGATCAGCTCCTCCATATTGTCCCTGAAAAGCAGCGCCTTTCCGGGAGGGAGTTTGATCGCCAGAGGGGAGCGGGGATCTTTGAAGTTGTTGACATAACACCAGTCGCTGGGCGCAGACTCCTGTCCGGCCTTCTGCTCGAGATACCCCATCATTACCGAATGTTTGCCGCTCCCCGAGGGGCCCATGGCAAAGATGTTGTACCCGTCCTGTGCGATATTGGTCCCGAAATCTATCGCATCCAGCGCCCGCTCCTGTCCAAGGGGCTGTTCCAATACATCAAGCTCATCGGTCGTGCCAAAATCAAACAGCGCGCTGTCACACCTGTGGTAGAGTTCCGATACATCCAGCGGGTTTAACATCTCTCTCTCCTCAAAAGCAGTTTCTGCCATAGTATAGCAAAAAGATAAAGCATTGCAAGCTGCCTCTTTTGGCGTGCTCCTCTTACACTTTCAGCCCGTAAGTATCTTCAGTCACTACGATACAGTAGACCTGATAGATCTGTAAAGGGTCCTGACGTACCGTCACCTCCAGACCCAACTCCTCGGCAATTTTCTTCAGGGCACTTACCGTATCCTTCTCCATCGTAGTAAACTCGACCAGCATATCGCCCCTGTACCCTGCATAACTTCTCACATCGATAATATCAAGATCAAGCGCTTTGCGGATCATCACTCTGCGGCTCTCATCCATCGTATATTCTGACGTGGGAAGTTTTGAGAAAGATTTTCTGTTCGACTCCCAGATATAGTCATTGGAGTTTTTTTCATTCGCATCATCACTCTTCATCATTTATCTCCTTCGTTTTCTCTAGCCATTGCAACTTTCAAGTATAACAAAAAACACGGCAGAAAAAATCTCAGGCTTCATTTTTTCTGATCACCACCATGTTCTTCCCGTTGTCCGCTATCAGCGTACACCCGTACATAACGCACATAACGCTGAAGGTATGTGGTGTGAAAAAGACGATATGGGTGGGATCAAGATGATAGTACCACCTCTTGAACGCCTCGATATCATTGGGATGGAACTGTGTCTGTAGTGCCAGGTAGCCTCCAACTTCGAGCATCTCCAGGAGCTGTGCGAAGACCGCTTTCGGATCATGCAGATGCTCGAATACTTCTGTGGAGACTATCAATTCATATTTTTTACTATCATTAAGATTATCGGGGTGGTAGACCGGATCGTAATAATCAGATCCTATCCCCTCTTCTTTGAGCATTTCCGCCAGAAGCGAACTTCTTCCGCATCCGAAATCAAGTGCGCTTTTGGGAGTGCCTACCAGAGGTAGCACAAAGTCCAGAAAACGCCGGAAGTAAGCCCGGTACCCCTCATCCTCAGGATCATTTTCATGCAGGTCGTATCGCGCTTTTTGTTCCAAGATCGGTTTGAAATGCACCTGTGACTTGCTGATACATTGACAATGGGGGCAATAGTAGTACGCTATCGCGCTCTTTTCATCAATAAATTTTTTTGTATCATGATTACAGATAAGACAGCTCATTTTCATCCTTTTTAAACGTATGCTATGTTACTATTAACCCAGTTAAATTAAGGATAAAGCCAAGATGAAAAGACGGGATTTTCTCACCGCTACCGCTGTCGGTGCCACAGCGATCGTACTACAGGGATGCCACCGGGCAGAAGAAGAGACACCAAAGGAGAAAGCAGTCAATGTCAACAGAGGCAAAAAGGTCACGCTCAAACTGGCAACCTCCTGGCCTGCGCACTTCCCTATTATGGGTACTGGTGTTGACAGGTTTGCAGCACGATGCGGAGAGATGAGCGGAGGGACCCTTGAGATCAAAGTCTTTGCGAAGAATATCCTTGTCCCTGCCCTGCAGGTGTTTGATGCGGCCAGCGCTGCACAGATCGATGCGTTCCATTCGGGTGTCTACTACTGGAAGGGTAAAAACCCCGCTTTCTCTATCTTCGGCGGTATGCCTCTGGGGTTGACCAGCGAGGAGATAATCACCTGGATGAAGTTCGGCGGGGGATATGATCTGTGGCGCGAACTCTACGGCAGGTTCAACCTCTACCCGATGGTCGGCGGTACGACCGGTCCACAGATGGGCGGATGGTTCAAAAAAGAGATCACTTCGCTCGAAGACCTCAAGGGCCTCAAGATGCGTATTCCTGGGCTTGGCGGCGAAATCATGCAGCGTCTTGGCGTCAACCCCGTGCTGCTTCCTGCCGGAGAGATATTTACCTCGCTGGAGCGCGGTACGATCGATGCAACCGAATGGGTGGGGCCGGCACTGGATAAGATGATGGGCTTTGACAAAGCCGCCCCATACTACTACACGGGATGGCATGAACCCGGCTCGATCCTGGAGGTGACATTCAACAAGGCAAGATGGGAGAAACTCGGTTCTGAACATCAGGTGATCATCACGGTTGCAACCGAAGAGATGACAGCACACATGCTGCAGGAGTTCAGATACGAGAATGCCAAAGCATTCCGGGACCTTCCCGAACATGTGCAGATCAGAACATTCCCCGCAGAGGTGATAGAAGCTGCCACAACAGCGCTACAGGAGGTTCTCTCGGAACAGAGTGCAAAAAGCGAAGACTTCAAACGGGTTCTGGAGAGTTATGAGTCCTTCGCAAAACTCAATCAGCCCTGGGATGAGATCAGTACGAAAAACTTCCTCAATATCAGGGGATAACCTGCCTACAGAAAAGCCAGCAGGGAAGCCGTCACTGCGACATTGAGCGACTCCACGCCTCTTTGCATCGGGATCATGATACTTTCATCACTCAGGTTTTCAACACCTTGGCTTACCCCTTCGCTCTCGTTACCCAGGACAAAAATCGTTTTATCAGTATAGTGCATCGCTTTATAGCTCTCATTGGCATGAGAAGAGAGCGTATAGACCTTGGCTCCGTGTCTCTGAAAATTTTTCAGCGTTTCTGACAGGTTGCCTGTCTTGATGATCGGCATTTTAAAGAGCGTGCCCACGCTTGCTTTGATCACCAGCGGAGAGATCTGCGCGGCACCTTTGGTCGGAAGCAGTATCGCATCGATGTTTCCCGCAGCACAGGAGCGGATGATCATCCCCAGGTTTTGCGGGTTCGTCACACCGTCCAGGGCGATGATACGGTAACTTCGATGGGTTTGCAAAAAGTGCTCCTCATCGCCGAAGTGTTCCAAAACGATATCGAGCGCCACCCCCTGATCCTGCTTCGCATTCTTCGAGATGCGTGAGAGCGAGGCCTTGTCATGGTACCTGGTCTCGATACCTCTTGCCTCTGCGATCTTCTTCATCTTCTCGAGCTGTTCATTGGGTTTGTTGGATTGGGAGAGATGAAGTTTGTGGATTGTGACGGCATCGTCTTCCAGTGCTTCCATCACGGCATTGCGCCCGTAGATGGTCAGCACTTTGTCGAAAAAAGCTTTCTTGGCCAAATATTCTGGAGAATCTTTCAATTAGGCGTTTCCGTCCCAAGCGATCTTAGGTTTGCCACCTTCATCAAACTCGACAGCAGGCATCCCCATGATGTTGAATCCCGCATCCACATAGTGGATCTCGCCTGTCACACCCGAGCTCAGGTCTGAGAGCAGGTACATACCTGAGTTCCCCACCTGCTCGATTGTCACGTTCTGCTTGAGCGGTGCATGTGCCTGGTTCCACTTGAGCATGAAGCTGAAGTCACCGATACCGGCTGCTGCCAATGTCTTGATCGGCCCGGCAGAGATCGCATTGACCCTGATACCGTCTTTACCCAGGTCTTCCGCAAGGTATTTTGTCGTCATCTCGAGCGCTGCTTTTGCTACCCCCATAAGGTTGTAGTTCGGGATATACTTCACGCCGCCATAATAACTGAGCGTCAATACAGAGGAGTTGTCAGAGAGGATCGGCTTCAATTCTCTTACGATCTCGATCAGTGAATAGACCGAGATATCCATCGCGATATCGAATGCCTCTTTAGAGATATCAGAAAAACGTCCGCTTAGTCCCTCTTTGGGAGCAAATGCGATCGAGTGTACGATAAAGTCGATTTTGCCAAAGTCTTTTTCAAGTGATTCTCTCAGCGCAACGATCTCTTCGGGCTTGCTGACGTCACAAGGATAGAATCTTCCCTCACAGCCAAGCTCATCAGCAACAGGAGCAAGCTTTTTCTCAAATCTTTCGTTTAAAAATGTGATCGCCATCTGGGCACCCTGATCCTGACACGCTTTCGCAATACCATACGCAATAGACTTCTTATTTGCGATGCCGAGAACGACACCTTTTTTGCCTTTCATTATCATACAAAATCTCCGGATTAAAAAATTGTCGTATTTTATCATATTTGGAGTAAAATGCCGGATAAATAGTATGATGAAAGTTGCAAAGATATGAAAAATCTATTGATAATCAACACCGGAGGCACATTTAATAAACGGTATGACCCTATCAAAGGGATACTGGAAGTAGTCCCGGACAATACAATCGTGGATGAGATATTAAAAAAATGGCTGTGTGGATTCGAGATACTCAACATCATCGGCAAAGACAGTCTTGATATAACCACCCAAGACAGAATGGAACTGCTGGCTACAATCAATATGAGCAATTATGATGATTTTATCGTCATACATGGTACGGATACGATGGATCTCACCGCCGAGTACCTTGCGGATGCAGAGACAGAAAAGCGTATCGTTCTTACCGGTGCGATGGTTCCCTACTCGATAGACCCTACCGAAGCGACGGCAAACCTCTCCTCAGCGATCGGATACCTGCAGAAACAGGACAATGAAGGGGTTTATATCGCGATGAACGGGGTATTTGGGAGTTACGAAAAGATAAAAAAAGATAGAGAAAAAGGGAAATTCATCTTTCGTTCCTAAAGCTAAGCGCCGAACGCTTAACACTTTTCCTTATGATTATCGAGTGTAGGCGGTACAAAGTTGCCGCCTGCCTGCATATCGAGTGCTTCCGGATACTTTTTATAGTGTTCTCTCACGCTGTTTGCGAGTTTTTGTTTGACCTCTACTGTCACCGGAGAGGGTGACTGATCCGGCAGCGCATCGATGATCACCTGAAGCAATGTATCCTGCGGTTTTGGCATCTTCTCTACCCAGCTCTGCAACAGTACTCTGTCCACATGAGAAGGGATCGACCCCATGATGCCGATATCATTCTGATCATGGATCAGCACTCCTGCAGTCGTACCACGGTCCAGTGTGAGCACCTGGAAAAGATAGAGCGTGTGATAGCGAAGCTGCTGCGCTTTCTCTTCCGCATCATATGTTCTGTAGTAGCCCAATGCCTGAAGCACGATACCGATATAAGTATCGATCACGCTCTCTGTAAATCTTTTCGCAAATGCCAGATCCCGATCAAAGTGGCCGCTGTTGAAGTTTTCCAAATAGAAGTGGCTCACCCCTCTTGTCCGGCCCAGTACCGGGATATCAAAATAACGATCCCCCTGTTCTGTACCCTCTTCATAATAGTCACCTGAAACTTCCTCCAGCATCCGGTCAAACTCTCTCTGTGAGACACGGTCCACCATGGAAGGGTTAAGATCGGCCATGATACGCCAGTATCCTTCCCCCTCCTTCATCTGTGTCCATGAGATATGCATATGCATCGAAGGGGCATGGGGATTTTGCGGGTGGATGATCGTGGAGAGTGCGGTTGCAGAACCCAGCCTCTTTGTCGCATCATCATCATAGTGTACCTGGGAGATATTGACCGATCCCCTGTTGAAGACCAGTTCGTCTCTTGTCTCATAACGTATACCTCCACCATGTCGGCCTTCATCTCTCAACCACTCTACAGCTTCGCAGCCAATATCCCGTCCGAATGTATGACTGAGGTCATCCAGCTTTCTTACAAAATAGCCCTGGATATCCTCAACGAGCTTTTTGGCTATTTTTGCTTCAATAGCGTCTGCAGGCGTTACCATCCGTTTCCTTGTTGTTCAATCTGTTCGGGAGTATAACACATACTATGTTATACTTTAGAAATCCGATAGATGAAAAAAACATTAGGAGTTGATCGATGAAACAGTACCTACTCTTTGCTATACTGTCCGGATATCTTCTGACAGGGTGCAGCGCGACAAAAGACCCGGTGCCGCCACAGCCGCTTTATAAGGTCTCCGAGTCCCAAAAATCAAAGATTTACCAAACAACGATGGGTAAACTGGCACTCAGCACAAAAGAGGATTCCCGATACCAGAGGATCGCACTCGAAACAGCAGAGAACAAAGCCTGGTTCAGATCATTGACCTACAGGCTCTGGAACAGAGAAATCACAAAACAGGCATTCGTAAGAGAAGGGCTCAAACAGTATCCTGAGCGTCGATATGAATTTGAATTTATCGCTGAAGGGCTCAATCTTCAGCAGTAGCCTCATCCGCATAGGCGATCGGGTCTTTGACCCCTGCCTGTGCAAATCCCCGTAACCTTAACCTGCAACTGTCGCATACCCCGCATGCCACATCTTCATTTTGATAGCAGCTCCATGTATATTGCAGCGGTACATCACGTCTCAGCGCTTCAGCTACGATCTGCGCCTTGCTCATTGCCACCAGCGGCATCCTGATCTGCAGGTTGGTTTCCTCTTTCGTACCCAGATTGATCGCACGTTCCATCTGCTTGATATAGCTTTCCCGACAATCCGGGTATCCCGAACTGTCCTCTTCGACCACTCCGATAAAAAGAGCCTCGGCACCATGTTTTTCCGCAACCGCTGCGGCGATGGAGAGGAAAATACCGTTTCTAAAGGGGACATAGGTCACAGGCACCCCTTCTTCCAGCCCTCCTGTAGGTATATCAATAGAGTGATCGGTAAGTGCCGAGGCCCCGATCTGTTCAAAAAAATCCAGATCAAGCTCATAAGAGGCTACCGCCTCCAGGCTCTCTGCGATCTTCCTGAAAGACTCCAGCTCTCTCTTCTTGGTGCGTTGTCCGTAGTTAAAGTGCAATGCGATGATCTCATACCCTTCATCTTTGGCGATCTTCGCACTGAGTGCACTGTCCATACCGCCGGATATAATACAGACTGCTTTTGGGGTCATATTCATACCATTCCTTCTGCCTAAATATAGAATTTTACCAATATTTGGGTAAACTTCGGGCATGATAGAACTAGACAATCAAACAGAACTGGATGTGGATATAGAGGCGCTGGAGAAGATCGCTTCGCTGCTTACCGATGCTTCCATCGAACTCATCATTACAGACAATGAGACGATCCGTGAACTCAATGCCCGCTACAGAGAAAAAGACAAACCGACGGATGTCCTGAGTTTTCCCCTGGAGCAGGCGATACCGGGTATGCCTCTGGGGTCGATTGTCATCTCTGAAACATATGTCAGAGAGAAGGCCGTGGAGTTCGGGCATACACCGAATGATGAGCTTGCACTGCTCTTCATCCACGGTCTGCTTCACCTCCTGGGCTATGACCATGAGGTCGATCATGGTGAGATGCGTGCAAAGGAAGAAGCCCTGATAGCGGAGTTTGGACTTCCAAAAAGCTTGATCGTAAGAACGACAGACCAATAAACGAAACAGGATTCGCAAGAGCCGTCCGCTGACAAACAACTAAATTGCAGTGCAAGCGAGACACTTCTAGGCTAAAGCCTGATACAAGCTTTTCACTAAATGAAAAACTGTGAAATGCCGAGTCGTAGGACAATTGCGGGGAAAGGGGCTTTGCTCCGATCCAAATCAGCCAAAAAAGTGCGATCAGTCGCACAAGAGCCGTCCGCTGAGGACAATTGCGTGGGAAGGCGCTTTGCTCCTTTCCAAATCAGCATAGAAAAGGAAAGTAACTGTGGAATTTTTGATATTTATTATCGCTATGGGTGCACTGATATGGGGTGCTGACAAGATCGTGGAACAGAGCGAAAAGATCGCGATCCGCCTCAATATCTCCGAGTTTGTGATCGGGGCAACGCTCGTAGCATTGGGGACAAGCCTTCCCGAGATGGCAGCCAGTATGGCAGCCAGTGCCAACCACCATCCCGAAATTGCCATCTCCAATGTCATCGGTAGCAATATCATCAATATCACCCTCGTTCTGGCGATCATCTTCCTGATCGTCAAAGAGCTCAACCCCGACCGTGACTTCTTTGCCAAAGACAGTATCTGGGCACTGCTGCCTATCATGATCTTTCTGCTTATGTCCGTGGACGGTGTCATCTCACGTTTTGATGCTGCGCTGCTTCTGCTCCTGATGGTCTCCTATGTGATGTTTCTCCTTCAGGATGCCAAAGGTCTGGGAAGCGAAGAGGTCGATGAGTTGGCAAGGGAAGAGTTCAAATGGTCCATTTCCATCATCTGGCTGATAGTAGGATTTGTATTGGTTGTTATAGGTGCACACTTTGCCGTAGACAGTGCTTCAGGAATCGCCAGAAATTTTGGTGTGAGTGAGTGGGTGATCGGTATCGTGATGATCTCGTTTGGTACTTCTCTTCCAGAACTTGTCGTCTCTGTCTCTGCAGCAATGAAAAACAAAGTGGAGATGGCTATCGGCAATATCATAGGATCAAACCTTGCCAATACAAGCGTGGTACTTGGTGCGGCAGCAATGGTACGGCCTATGGATTTTGAGATGGGCAACTATGTTTTTGATATCTCGACGATGGTGGTGGCTACCCTTATGCTGGTCTTCATCGCGGCCAACAGGCTCTACAGCAAACCAGCGGGCATCAGTCTCGTGATCGTTCTGGGACTTTTTCTGAACAATACCCTCCAAAGCGTCGCCTGAAACTTCTGCTACTTCCGGTCTTAAAAAGGCCGGAAATATTGAGATATTCTCTTTGTTAATTATTTGTTAAATATTGTCGTGTATCATGCTTATAGAGTTTGAGTTCGAGACTATCCTCCCCTTTTCCCCCTTTACAGTCTCAGCTCAAACTCAAAAGTACTCCTAGATCACAAGTTACAGCTCCCATTCTCAAAACAGCAAAATTGAATTGCACACATCTCATAATTTCATAAAGAAAACCAAAGAGCCAGACGGGCTTTACCGTTCGTCTCACTCCACTTGCTATTTAGCTGTTTGTAAAGGAAGGCATGATCAGTTCGCTGACGCTGTTGCTTGCGAGCTCATTTTCGATCACGATCCTGTTGATACCAAGCGCTTTGATCGCTTCTCTCCCGGCACTGGTATGGATTTTCACGATGATCTTATGCGTGTCCACATACCGTTTGAGTATCTCGCAGACATTGTAAAGCTTTTTGGGATTGTCGATGGCGACAATAATGTTTTTGGCATGGGCGATGTTGATACTTTTGAGTATCTCTTTGCTTGTAGCGTTTCCGAACACGATCGGTTCGTTGTCTTTTCTGGCACGCTGATAGGTCTCTATATTGTTGTCTACCGCAACATAGATCTGCCCGCTATCCCTTAGAGACTTTGCGATATTCCGGCCGAACTCCCCAAAACCCAAAATCACTGTATGGTCTTTGACGCCTATAGACTCGACATGAAACTCCTTCTCTTCGTCTTTCCGTACGATAAAATCGGTGATCCATGAGAGGTTTTTCAAAATGATCGGGGTAATGATCATCGACAACACGATCGTCGCGATCATCACCTGCCCGTACGGCGGCCCGATAAGCCCGTTGGAACGTGCCAGCTCCAGCAATGCCAGTGAAAACTCTCCTATCTGTACCAGGCTCAATGCTGTTTTGACACTCACCCTTGTACTTTCTGTGAAAGAGGTCACAATAAAGACAACAAGAAACTTCAGTACCATAATAGCTGCCAGCAGCATCAGTACGATATGGATATATTCGAAGATGATATCAAACCGTATCTGCATCCCAACGGTGATGAAAAAGACCCCAAGCAGCAGGTCCCTGAAAGGGATCAAGTCTGCTTCAACCTGATGCTTATATTTGGTCTCGGCGATCAGCATTCCGGCAATAAATGCTCCAAGCGAGTAGGAAAAACCCAACACGTGTGCAAAATAGGAGGCTCCGATCGCAAGAAAAAGTATCGTCCCCACAAAAAGCTCATCGGAGTTCGTCTTGATGATCTCATTAAAGAAGGGTTCGAGAAGATATTTTCCGATCAGCCACAAAAGTGTGAGCAGCACCGCGGCACTGATGACCATGCGGATCAAAAGCGAGCTGATGTCGCTGTCGTCGCTGCTCAAAAAGCCGATCACAAGAAGGATCGGGATCACTGCGATATCCTGCATGATCAGGATTCCCAGACTTCTTAGTCCATACCGCTTGTTGATCTCGCCTGTCTCATTGAAGGTTTTCAGCACAATGGCGGTCGAGGAGAGTGCAGTGGCTAGAGAGAGGATAAAAGCGACCTGCTGTTCGATCCCGAACAGATAATAGGCCAGTAGATAGACAATCAAAACGGTCAGAATGATTTGAAAACTTCCAGCGAGGAATACCTCATTTTTCATCTTTTTCAGATGACTGATAGAAAACTCCAATCCGATCGTAAACATCAAAAAAACCACCCCGAACTCTGCAACCTCCTGCAGATCATGGTTGTTTACCGCACTGTGGATGCCAAACACATAGGCAAGCAATGTACCGGTCATGATATAGCCTATGATCGTAGGCAGTTGAATTTTCTTAAGAATGATATTAAACACCAGGGAGGTAAATAGCGCAAAGACGATAAACGTTAGCATACCTGTGCTTCCTTTTCTTCTGTAAAATGGGCTCTCTCAAAGGGTTCGAAGCCGATCAAAGTTTTTTAGAAGCGTATTATACTGAGATTGGTTTGACTTTCTCTATCTTCAGCCGGAGTGTAGAGTGATATGAACCGTAAAAATCTGTGAATGCGATGAATAGTTGTGCGGATATACTTGTTTTACTATTGAAGGTTTACTATACATTCACGATCAGCAGATCGTGAATGCAGTAGAAACGTATTTTCTTTTATAATTTTTGAAATACTACTTCGCGAGCATAATGTCGCTTGACTTGATGATCGCGACTGCTTTTTTACCGGACTCAACTCCCAGCTCTTCTGCTGCCTCATTGGTAACAATACTCACAATATGTTCTCCTCCTTCAAGTACCAGAGTAACTTCTGTGCTGACCATACCTTTTACTACGTTTTCAATCGTACCTTCCAGCTGGTTGCGGGCACTGATGCCGTCGATATGCGCAGTGGAGAGCATCACGTGTGTCGCCTTGAAAAGAGCCGTTACCGTATCTCCCTCTTTCAAAGACATCTCTTTGGCGCTCTCAGAAGTGATCACTGAGCTCAGCTTCGCCCCTTTGGATGTCAAAAGCGTGATTCTCTCATTGACCATACCTGTGGTCATGGATGCGACTGTTGCCTTGATCTGATTTCTTGCACTGATTTTCATTTGTTCCCCTTATGTATAAAATACAATTTTATTATGCACTATGCACTCTTAAAATAAACTTGATATCAGCGTTTAATTCCCGGAATACTGCAAAGCCCCTACTGCCTCTTTGTCATTTTGGTGATTAGAACACTACCCTCTCTATCCCTGTCGGCTGGCCGCTCTCCACGCTTTGATGCACATTTTCCACCGGTTTGACATGGGCATCCCTTCCGTAGATATAGCTCTGCTCCTCGACGATCACCTTGTAGGCTTTGTTCAGCTCCAAAGCCCTCTTCGCGGAGGGGTAGAGAAGCGTGGAGATATCCTCCTTGATCTTTGCTGCCTCTTCCTCCTTCAGCGCCCCGTTCTCATCAAAGAACTTCTCTATCACCTCATCATTTGCCCTGAACTCATCGCCTGCATGGTTCAGTTCAAGATAGACCCGGTACTCTCCCCTGCCATCCCGGGTAAGCGGTTCGGAGATCCCCTTGAGGCCGTTGCTGTCCCGGCTCCAGTGGTACCATCCGTCCTTGTCAAGCTTTCTGGGGAAGACAAAGGTGCTGTCGACGATCGCACCGATACCGCTGTGGCAGCCGATACAGAACTGTGTCTCTTCATAGTTCTGAGGTCTGAGGCTTCCTGTCTCATCTTCGATAAAGCCCTGGTAGACCCAGCCAAGCCCGGTCCCCAGCCCCTCTTCGCTGTTTCCTATGATCGTCCTGAGCCTCTCAGGGAACTGGTCCTTCTCTTTGATCTCGGAAGCAGCGGCATTCTGCATCTGGGCATAACTGTTCCAGTGTGTCTTCCTGCCGTAGCGCAGCTCTTTCATTCGTGGCGCGATCCTGATGGTAGTGTGATTCTCGTCGATATCGATATACCTTACGCTGTGGAGGAACTCCGTCCCTTTGGGATAAAGTCCCGGAGCGATCAGGGACTCATTGCTCTGCAGCAGTGCATTGGCCCTGCCGACATACTGCATCGAAAAATCCCTGATCATGTTGGTCGAGGGGTCATAGGTCGGCTTGATCCAGTTGAACTTCACCATCGTTGCCCGGTTCAATGTGCCGTCCTGATCAAGGTCCACGCCCAGTGTTGTTTCGTCTACCTCATCGATCATGATATCCTTTTCCTTGATCAGGGACTCCACGATCGCCAGGTTCACCTTGTAGACCGTCAGGTTCTCCTCGCCGTTACGGTTCTGCCTGAACTCCTTTGGAAGCCGTATCAGTACATCGTCCGTGCTTCCGTTGGTGGGCCAGAATGTTCCCAGGAAAGGATAGTAGGCAAAGGCCCTCCATCCCGTATAATTTCCCTGAGGATCCCTGTCAAACCCCTCCGCATCAAAAGAGAAGTAACAGTCCGGAAGATATCCGTCCCACTTGCCGTTTTCATTGACATCCCATGCTTTGGGCAGACTTTTCAGCTTTTCAGCCAGGAGAAGATCCCCTGTTTTACCCTTGTAGTTGTCTTCCCTGACATACTCCAGTATTCCGCTGTCCGGGATCTTTGATACGGCTTCAGTACGGTCCTTGAAAAGATTGGTAAAACGGTTGATCCTCGTATATTCGCTGAAGTCATAACTTTCCTGAAGATCGGCATCATTGATGTAGTTTGGCGCTTTGGAGTTGATATGGCAGGTAAAACAGGGATTGTGCACCCCGCCCTCACTGTCTTCCGTCTTAGTGTAACATTGGCTGGTCACATAGGCTGCGTTGTTATTCAGCGAGTCCGTAGATCTGAAATCAACCTTCAACGGCATGCTCCCCTGCTCTTTGGGTGCATCACTGCTCGTACATCCCGCAAACCATACCATCCCTGCAGCGATCCCCAATACATGTATCGCACTTTTATACATCCTGCAAACCTTTTAAAGTAAAATCGGAAGATCCCCGGATCTCCTGAGTTTACCCTAATAAAAAGAAGGGAAATTCCCTTCTTTTGTCTTCTTATTTCAGCCCTCGGAATGCACCGATCACTCCGGCACTTGACTCTCCGAGCTCTTCAGATGATTCGCTCGGGTGCTGCGTGACCACTGTCAGGTAACCGTATCCGTTGACATCATTGTACCAGAACGGTGATGTAGTCTCTGCAGCAAGCGGTGTCGTAAGTACTCTCTGAAGTTCTTTACTCTCTACATCATAGGCCCAGACCACATTGTTGACGTGAGAACTTGTATCCTCACCGATCACCAGGATGTTTGAGTTTGGAAGGAATGTCACGTTATCCGGGTTCGAGATACCGTCAAGGTGGCATCTGTTCCCCTCTGCATCCTCTTCAATCGGTGTACCGCTGACCACTCCGTACATCTTCGTAGCCCTGTAGTTGCTGTCTACATCCAGCGCATAGACCGTCCCGCAAGGGTTGTAAGGAAGTTTGATATGGTTTTCTCCGCCTTCGTCATATGTCGTCTTGGCTGTACCTTTCTTTGCAAAATCCTCCATCCCGTATGCTACTTCGCTCATCGCGACATAGAGCCTGTTATTCGCAGCGTCAAAAGTGATCCCCTCTTCTTTTCTGAACTCGGTCGTCGCACCTTTCATTGCTGCATATCTTCTGGTTTCAAAGAACGCCGCGGCTTTCTCCATACCCGGTTTCACCTTGATACATTCGTGGTATGCGGAGGTATTGATCGAACTGTAGCCTGCAGGACAGCTCCCGTTCTCGTTTGCAGTTGCAATCTCCATGATATCATTGAACGTGATACCGTCATTTGTCCCTACATTCTTATCCGGGTCAAGCATCGCTCTGATCTCGGCATCTGTTGCATGTCCAAGCTCGATCCATGAGATATCTGCGCTACCCCCGTTTGCTGTACCTGTTTGCGTCCATTTGGCTGCATAGATCGTACCTGCACTCAGGTCTTCAGCCTTGTCCGCGACAAACATAAAGAGCCCCACGTTGGTACCGTCATCACTCATATAGACTGTTTTCCTATCCGGCATCACATAGGAGAGTTCGTGTGACAGACGGCCAAGCACATAGTGTTTTGTATAGTGCGGGTTGCCATTGCTGTCGATCGATACCTCAGGCGTCCATCCGTAGTAGTAAGGGTTGGAGAGCTTCAGGTCTCCCCAGTACTCCTCTACGAAACCGTAATAGGGATCGAGTGTGCCGTCCTCTTTAAGGAGCTTCGCATCAGAGGGGTACTCCTCGGATCCCAGGTGCGTCTCCCATGGAGTTTTCATCCCCGCACAGTGGACAAAGCCGCCGAATTCCTCTTTTTCAGAGATAAACCTCATCGTATTTGGTTTCACGCGTAATGCACCTGTTTGGGCATCCTGCTCAAGTTCGCTCATGTAATATGCACCGATCTGGCACTCAAACTGTGAAACCATATAAAGCTTGCCGTTTTTCTGAAGGATTGAAAAGTAGTCAAGCCCGGATCCTGATCCGTCAGGGTTTGAAGTCCCGTTACAGATATACGGGCTTCCGTCCTCCATGGTAAGAGGTATATCATTTTTGTCTTTTAAAAGGCCGTAGATCTCGCCGTTGTTTTCTTCCCCCGTTGCCATCAGCTTTGTATAGCCGATATTCTGTGCTTCCCCATTGACAATGACTTCATCCGTGACCTGCAATGCATTTTTTTCACCCATGGTTGCCGGGGCTTTTATCGATGCAAAACGTACATCAAGTGCCTGAGCTGAAGCCTCCGTGTCATTATCACTGTTGCAACCGCTCAAGGTACCGACCAATACTGCAGATGCAGCGAAACTTATCCATTTGTTCACAATGTTCTCCTGTGTTGTAATTTTAAGGCAGGCGAATAGTAAAACACACCGGTAACAAAGCGGTCACTTTTGGGTAACAATGCTGTATCTTTTTTTCATTATAAAAACTTTATTCAACCTATAGATTAAACTTATAACTTTTATCTCTGTCAAAGAAATATTGTCCTATCATCAAAACAGGTAAATACCTCAAATCAATCAAAAGGACGGAAGATGTTGGACAAGAAAAAAGCGAAAAAATATATCAAAAAGCAAGTACAGAAGCAGATGGACAGTATGCTGAGAAAAGAGCTCAAACAAGAGATCAAAAAGAACATGAAACACTACAAAGAAGAAGAGAAAGTCTCAAAAGGGAAAAAAACGAAGAAAGCGGAAAGCAAAGCGGAGCAATAAACCGCAGAGGTTATTCCCTCTGCTGCATCTCCAGCTTACCTACATGCTGGATCGTCTGAAGCACCGTGTCTGGGTTGAGGCTGATGGAGTCTATCCCCATCTTCACCAGTGCTTCGGCGACCTCAGGATAGTCTGAAGGTGCCTGTCCGCAGATACCGCTGTGTTTGCCGTTGCGCTTGGCCCCCTCGATCGCTATCTCGATCAGTTGCATCACCCCGCTGTCACGTTCGTCATAATCAAACGCCACGATATCGCTGTCCCGGTCCACCCCCAGAGTCAACTGCGTCAGGTCATTGCTCCCGATACTGAAGCCGTCAAAATAGGCACTGAAGGCATCAATGCTGATCACATTGCTTGGCAGCTCACACATCATATAGACCTTCAGCCCGTTCTCACCCCGTCTGAGGCCGTACTTCTCCATCGTCTCTATTACCTGCTTGGCTTCTGCCACCCTTCTGCAAAACGGGATCATCAGGATCACATTCTCAAACCCCATCTCTTCGCGTACCCGCTTCATCGCAGCACACTCCATCGCAAACCCCTCTTCATAGTCGGGATGGCTGTAACGGGAGGCACCGCGGAATCCGATCATCGGGTTCTCCTCACTCGGTTCAAAGAACTCCCCACCTATGAGCGAAGCATACTCGTTGGACTTGAAGTCGCTCATACGCACGATGCAGGGTTTGGGATAGACCGAGGAAGCGATGGTCGCCACCCCTTCGGAGAGGGCTTTGACAAAGAACGTCCGGTTATCCTGACTATCCATTGTCAACGCCGCAAGTTCACGCTGCGTCTTCTCATCGGTCTTTTCAGGATAGAGCAGCGCCATCGGGTGCGCCTTGATCGCGGTATTGATGATAAATTCCATTCTGGCAAGCCCTATTCCCTCTACCGGAAGGGAAGCCAGGCTGAATGCCATATCGGGATTTCCGAGGTTCATCATGATCTCTGTTTTGGTTTTTGGCAGTTCTCTGAGGTCTGTCTGGATCACCTCATAGTTGAGCAGCCCCTCATAGACCTTTCCCCGCTCCCCTTCCACGCAGCTGACGGTCACCTCTTCACCCTCCTTTAGACGCTCGAAAGCCCCCTGTGCACCTACAACCGCGGGGATACCCAGCTCACGCGAAACGATAGCCGCATGACAGGTACGTCCCCCTGATTCTGTAATGATCGCAGCGGCGATCTTCATCACAGGTTCCCAGTCGGGGCTGGTGGTTTTCGCCACAAGGACATCCCCTTCCCTGAAGCTTTCCAGTGCGCTCAGATCATCCATTTTACGCACTCGTCCGCTTCCGATCTTCTTGCCGACCGCCTGTCCTTCCAGCAGTACTTTTGAAGACTCTTCCAGCCTGTAGGTCTCGAGGATATGCCCCTGGTCTTTTGAGTGTACTGTCTCGGGACGCGCCTGCACCATATAGAGTTTCCCGTCGATCCCGTCTTTCGCCCACTCCATATCCATCGGCCGTCTGACGCCTGCTTGTCTGGTATAGTGTTTTTCTACCTTGATCGCATACTCGGCCAGCTGCAGCACCTCCTCATCCGTGAGACAAAAACGTTGCTGTTCTTCAGGGCTTGTCACTTCGTTGCGGACCATCTCTTTGGAGCTGGCTTCATCAAAGACCATGCGAAGCGCTTTCGTTCCTTTCTGTCGTCTGAGTACGGCCCGATGACCTTTCTCAAATGTCGGCTTGTGTACATAGAAACTGTCTGGTTCGATACTTCCCTGGACGATATTTTCCCCCAGGCCGTACCCGGCATTGATGAAGACCACATCCTCAAAGCCGCCTACAGGGTCGATAGAGAACATTACGCCGCTCTCGCCGATGTCGCTTCGTACCATCTTCATCACCACAACACTCAAATGGACCTTCAGATAGTCAAACCCGTGCATAAACTTGTAGTGGATGGAACGATCGGTGAAGTTGGAAGCCAGGCACTTTTTATAGCTCTCGATCAGCTCTTCATAGGTACGGATATTCAAAAAGGTTTCATTCTGTCCGGCGAAGGAGGCAGTCGGAGAGTCTTCCGCAGTCGCCGAACTTCGTACTGCAAAACTCACCTCATCGCCATACTCGGTCTTCAGCGCTTTATACCCCTCCCTGATCTCCTGCTCTATCGTTTCGGGAATCTTGCAGCTGTAGACGATCTCCCTGCATTTCCGACCTTTTTTTTGCAGAGAAAGTACATCCTCGGGATCCAGGTCGCTCAGTTCTGCTTCAAGCATCTCCCATGCATGGTTAAAAGTAAGTATCTCATCATACGCTTCAGCGGTGACGGCAAACCCGTTGGGGACAAGTATCCCCTCTTTGGTCAAATTGCGGTACATCTCTCCCAATGAGGCATTCTTGCCACCGACAAGCTCCACATCATCCATTCCCAATTCATCAAACCACTTGATATATCCTGACATCGTCTATCCTTTCCGCTTTTAACTCGAATTGATGTAATAGAGTCGCTTGAAGTAGCGTCTATGCTTGTGTCATGAGTGTTTGTAAAAAATTTGAGGTTAACCCGTAAGGTTAATCGATAATTTTTTATGAATACTCCATGATTGCAATGATAGATGCTAATTCTGTGAATTCTGTTACATCGTTCGAGTTAACTATTGTACAGAGAAAAAAATTAAAAACCAATCTTCTTTGACATCCATGCTTAAATTGGGCTAAAATAGGTGAAGAAGACGAAGAAAAGGAGTTCTCATGGCACAGGTACGATCTTTCGGGGCAGCAGAGACAGTGACGGGATCTTGTCATCTGATGGAGCTGCAGAACGGTATGACACTTCTGATCGATTGCGGTATGTTCCAGGGCCTGGTGGAGGAACACAACCAAAAACCTTTCGGATTTGATCCCGAAGAGGTGGACTTTCTTCTGATCACCCATGGCCATCTTGACCATGTCGGGCGCCTCCCGAAACTTGTTAAAGAGGGATTCCACGGTACGATCGTCACACACAAGGCCACGATGGATCTGGCCGAAGTGGTGCTGATGGACAGTGCGAAGCTTCAGGAGGAGAGCTATAAAACCGCTTACAGGAAAGCCCAGCGTGTCGGAGAGGAGCAAAGCATCCCCAAACCGCTTTATGAGAAAGACGATGTGCGCCTGATCTACCAACTGCCCGTCATGGAGGCAGGCTATGGTGAAACGATCTCTTTGGGCGAGGGGGTTAAAGTGACCTTCAAAAATGCCGGGCATATCCTCGGCTCTGCCATCATAGAGGTTAGCTTCGAGGAGGACGGAGTACGCAAGCGTATTGTCTTCAGCGGGGACCTGGGGAACGACAACACCCTGGTGATGCCCGCACCCGACACCCTCGAAGAGGCCGATGCCCTCTTTATCGAATCCACCTACGGCGACAGGAACCACCGGGGTGCAGAAGAGAGTGATGCGGAACTCGAAGCGATCATCAAAGAGACGATCAACAATGAAGGCAACGTTCTGATCCCCTCTTTTGCGATCGAACGTACCCAGGAGATCCTCTGTATCCTCAAACAGATGTATGACCGCGGCGACCTCCCTGTATGCCAGATCTTCCTCGACTCACCCATGGCGATACGCGCGACGGAGATCTACAAAAAATACCATGAAGAGCTCACCGAGTGCTGCAACAGGTTCCTGGAACGCGACGGTACGATCTTCGGTTTTCCCTATCTGAACTATACGCTGCATGTGCATGAATCGATGAAGATCAATGAGGAGGAGTCACGGTGCATCATCATCGCCGGTGCGGGGATGTGCAACGGCGGACGTATCCTTCAACACTTCAAGCACCGCCTGTGGAACGAAAAAAATGCCCTGGTCTTTGTAGGGTACCAGGTCGAAGGTACGCTGGGGCGCCAGATCGTGGACGGGGAGAAGAAGATCAAGGTCTACAATGAAGATATCATCGTCAAGGCCAGGGTCCACACGATCAACGGCTTTTCCGCCCATGCCGACCAGAATGACCTGATCAGATGGATGCAGGGCTTCAAACGGCTGGGGCAGATATATTTGGTACACGGCGAAAGAGACAAACAGGAGATTTTCCAACAGGCGATCAAAGCGCGTATGGATAAACCCTCCCACATTGTAAGATATGCCGAGACGATAGAACTGTGAAGGAAAGGGGTAGTGATGAATATTGCATTTTTTGAGATCAAAGAGGAAGAGAAGGCATTTTTTCAATCCCGCCTGGGGGGACATACACTCTTCTTTTTTGAAGGGACGATCCAGGAAGAACTCACCAAAGAAGAACCGTTTGATATCGTCTCTCTTTTCATCTACTCCCAGATAGAGGATCACCTGCTCTCGCTCCTTCCAAACCTCAAATACCTTCAGACCCGTTCATCCGGCTATGAGCATGTGAAGTGCAGGTCGCTCTATTCCAGAGAGATGAAGGTGAGCAATGTCTCCGGTTATGCGGGTCCGGCAGTCGCCGAGTTTGCTTTCTCCCTGCTGCTCAATATCTCCCGCCATACGCATACCGCCCTGAAACGATCTGAAAGAGGCAATGGACACTACCTTGACCTCAAAGGGTTTGAACTGCAAGGCAAAACAGTCGGCATCATAGGACTGGGGACGATCGGTACTCAGATGGCAAAGATCGCCAGAGGGTTTAGCATGAACATCATAGGATATACACGTACCCACAGACCGGTCTATGATGAAATCGGTATCGAGCTGACGGGACTGCATGAACTACTGGGAAAGGCCGATGTGCTGATGCTGGCACTTCCCCTCACTCCTTCTACGAAACATATCATCAATATGGAGAACAGCGCACTCATCAAACCCGAAGCGGTCATCATCAATATCGCACGCTGCGAAGTGATGGAGCCCCTGCTCTATATCACACTTCCAAACACCATTGCTTCGGATGTCTGCAACGATATTACCCTGGCAAGAAAAGAGAACTTCTTTTATACCCCCCATATGGCATACTATACACAGGAGGCGCTGCAAAGGATACTGGAAATCTCGCTGAAAAACATGCAGCAGTTCCTTGCAGGCAAAACACCTCAGAACTGCCTCAAACTCACGTGCGAAAAGGAGTACGGCCATGCATGATTCCAAAGTCAACCAAACCAGTTCCAATTTTTTATACCATAATGAAGCCAGAGGAGTCAGGCTGCAGCTGGACTACCTCAAGGCTGAAGTCAAGATGCGTGAACACCATATCAAGCACACCATCGTCGTATTTGGAAGTGCACGTGTCATCGAGCCCGAACGCGCAGTACAGATACAGCAGAAGGCGCAGAAAGCACTTGAAGAGGACCCCGACTCTACAGAGCTTCAGTCCACACTGAAAAAAGCCGATAAAATCGTGGAGAAGAGTATCTACTATGCAGAAGCCAGGGCTTTCGGCAGACTGGTCGGAGAGAGCGGGAAAGGGCCTGATGATGCCAGGGTCACCCTGATGACCGGTGGAGGGCCGGGTATTATGGAGGCAGCCAATCGCGGAGCAGAAGATGCCGGTGCCCTCTCTATCGGACTCAATATCGAACTCCCTTTTGAACAGGAACCCAACCCCTATATCACCCCTGATCTGGATTTCTATTTCCACTACTTTGCCATCCGTAAGCTTCATTTTGTGCACCGCGCCAAAGCACTGGTGATCTTCCCCGGAGGATTCGGTACCCTTGATGAGCTCTTTGAGATATTGACACTGATCCAGACCCATAAGAGTAAGCCAATACCGGTGGTCCTCATATATAAAGCGTATTGGGAGAGGCTTATCAACTTTGAGATGCTGACAGAAGAGGAGATGATCTCTCCAAAGGACCTGGAACTGATAGAGTTTGCCGATACTGCCTCAGATGCATGGAACAGGATACTCCAGTGGTATATCGAACAGGGTGACCCGCTTTTTTAGTCACATCCCATGTACAAAATAGATAACTGCAAACGTATCGTTCTCTCTATCCTGAACCCTGTTTCAAAATGATGATCAATCTATACGGTCACAGTAACCCCAATGCTACTATGTTATAATTCCACCAATTTTAATAAAGGGTTAATCTCGTGGACGTATCAGCAAACAAAACACAGAAATTCATTCTCAAACTTTTTCCGGAGATCATGGTCAAGGGCGACTCTGCGAAAAAACAGATGGTAGGACAGCTCTACAACAACCTCCAGGCGCTGCTCAGCCCTCTCAGCGAAGCGATACATATCAAGAAGTTCAGTGATAAGATCGAAGTGGTCACCCCTGTCGCACTGGTGGAACAGGTCAGACAGATACTTCTGGATACCCCGGGTATCGACCAGGTACTGGAGGCACTGCAGTTTGATGCGATGCAGAGCCTGGAGCAGATCAAGGCCAAGGTCTGCGAGGTGATGGCTGAGGAGCTCAAGGGGAAAAGCTTTGTGGTGCGCGCAAAACGTACGGGGACACATGCGTTCAACTCGTTCGAGATGGAGCGTACGATCGGCGGCTATATCCTGGCACACTCTAATGCCAAAAAAGTCGATCTTCACCACCCCGAGATCACCGTTCGTATCGAACTGATCAACAACCAGCTCAATATCATCACCGACAAGCACCAGGGGCTGGGCGGCTATCCTATCGGTACACAGGGGGATATCCTCTCTTTGATGTCGGGAGGGTTTGACTCTACGGTTGCCAGCTATCTGACGATGAAACGCGGGATCAAAACCCACTTTATCTTCTTCAATCTCGGAGGTGCTGCACATGAGATCGGGGTCAAACAGGTTGCACTCTATCTCTGGAACAAGTTCGGGGCCTCCCACCGTGTGAAGTTCGTTTCCGTACCTTTTGATGCGGTAGTGGAGGAGATCTTCCGCTCTACGGCTGAAACCTATATGGGGGTGACGCTCAAACGCCTGATGCTGATGGCAGCTGAGAAGATCGCCGATACGATGGAGATCGATGCCCTGCTGACAGGTGAGAGTGTCGCGCAGGTGAGCAGCCAGACCCTGCGTAACCTGGCGCTCATCGACCAGGTCACCAACAAACTCGTCCTCCGTCCGCTTGCCACGATGAACAAACCTGAGATCATCGATATCGCTACCAGGATAGGCACACGCTACTTTGCCGAAAATATGCCTGAATACTGCGGTGTCATCTCCAAAAACCCGATCACCCACGGATCGTTCAAACGGATGGAAAAAGAGGCAAAACGTTTTGACTACAGCGTACTTGACAAAGCGGTGGAAGAGGCAAAAACGATATGGGTGGATGAGATTATCGACGATGTGACACAGAGTGCCCCTGTAGAGATCGTTACCAAACTTGATCCTGAAAAAAATGTCATCATCGATATCCGTGCGGACGAAGCGTGCATCTCTGCACCATGTGAGACGCTCAAGATACCGTTCCACAAGCTCAAAACCGAATTCAAAAAACTGCCAAAAGGCAAAGAGTACCTGCTCTACTGCGAAAAAGGCATCATGAGCCAGTTGCACGCACAGTACCTCAGAGACAAGGACAAAGAGGAGAACGTGAAGGTCTACCGCCCTAGCTGAGTTTTGGCCTTGTCTCTTCGGCCGACATCGGTTTCCCCAGATAGTACCCCTGGGGATAGGTACAGCGGTGTTCTCTGGAACTCCAGCGCCTCTCTGCTCCCGGCACCTTCGATCATGGTATCTATATTCTGTCATATTTTCCTATCTTATAACAGATACCCCTATCTTTCTCTGAAAAAACATGCTATAATTCCAAACTTTTATGCAAGAGTGTACTGAACTCTATTGACGAGATAACATCTTATCTCCTTATCCTCGCTACTGACGCGACACAGTTTGGTATCAACTGCAAAAAACAGGTTTTTACACCTCTTGATACTATTTCAGATAAATACCAAGATACAGCAATCACCGACAATTTAACATAAAGTGACATAATGACATTTACAGATTTTAATCTCAAAGAGAGTATCCAACAAGCTGTGGCCGAAGCCGGTTTTACAGAGCCAAGCCCCGTACAAAAAGAGGCGATCCCTTTGGTCCTTGAAGGACACGATATGATCGCCCAAGCACAGACAGGTACAGGAAAAACCGCTGCTTTCGGTCTGCCAATCATGAGCATGATGGAAGCGGATGGGAGTATCGAAGGCTTGGTGATCGTCCCTACCCGTGAACTTGCAATGCAGGTAAGTGACGAGCTTTACCGTTTTGGCCAAAAAGCAGGACTCAAAACAGCGACCGTTTATGGCGGTACAGCGTACGGTAAACAGATCGACCGTATCAAACAGGCTTCTATCATCATCGCAACTCCCGGACGTCTGCAGGATCTGCTGAAAAGCAATATGATCAAGATCTCACCAAAATTTGTCGTACTGGATGAAGCCGATGAGATGCTGGATATGGGATTTCTCGATGAGATCAAGAACATCTTTACCTTCCTCCCGAAAGAGCGCCAGACACTGATGTTCTCGGCAACGATGCCAAAAGCGATCCGCAAACTGGCTGAGGAGATCCTTGAAAACCCAAAAACCGTCTCTATCACAAAATCGGAGACGACCAATACCAAGATCACGCAGCAGTACTATGTGGTCCAGGAGCATGAGAGGGATGATGCGCTGGTCAGGTTGATCGATTTCAAAAACCCCAATAAATGTATCATCTTCTGCCGTATGAAAAAAGAGGTGGACAGACTTGTGGCCCATTTGACAGCACAGGGCTTCAAGGTCAGCGGCCTGCACGGTGATATGGAGCAGAAACAGAGAGAGGTCACGATCCGTGCCTTCAAACAGGGTGGGATCGATATCTTCGTAGCGACCGATGTCGCTGCACGTGGTCTGGATGTCAATGACGTCACCCATGTATTCAACTACCATATCCCGTTTGATTCAGAGTCTTACGTACACCGTATCGGACGTACGGGACGCGGCGGGAAATCCGGTGAGGCGATCACACTGGTAAGCCCGAACGAACTCCGTACCATCAAACGTATCGAAAAAGATGTCGGTACCCAGATGAGTACAGAGATCATTCCGACACGCATCGAAGTGCAAAATGCCAAGGCAAACGAACTGATCGCAAAGATCGCTGAGACAGAAGTGACTGAAGCCGCCATCAATCTGGTCAAGACGCTTCAGCATGACCTTGATATCGTGACGATCGCACACCTCCTTGCATCGATGATCCAGGAGGAGAATACGGTCAAAGGAAAAGATAAGATCGGCCTGGACCATGCAGAGATCGCCAAAGCTCTCGAGCGTTCAAGAGATGATAGAAGTAGTAAAAACAGAAACAGAGGACGTTCACCAAGAAGACGCAACGACCGTGACCGCAATGACAGAGGCGGCGACAAACGCTCAAAAACCCGTCATCACAGCGGAGGCGGACGTGAGAGCCGCAACGGCGGACGCGGAAGCAACAGAGCGTAAACTACCCTCCCTTTTTAACATTCTCGGGCTTCGCCCCGGGGCTCTATACCCAACACTCCATCCACAACACCATTTCCCTTCACCTACATAAAAATCCTTTCTTAACTCGTTTCAATAATTAAATCACCATTCAAAAGTGAAGGACGATAAAACTGTTAGGGTCGGTTGATGGAAATTGATCATCTTGTTGAAGCTACTGTAAAATAGTGAGCCTGTATACGAGCTATAATTGTTTGTATTTCATTGTATATTCCTGTTTATGTAATAAAAAAAGGATATCGAATCTTCAATTACTCCCTCTTTCACGCTTCTTTCTCAGAAATTGCACTTATTGTTTGAATGAGTGTCAGTTGCCCGAATTCATCTTCCATAAGACCGCAGAGGAGCAGAAGCTCTCCTGTTTCATAGTATTGGGTGGGAGAATCCTCCTGAGCCTTTTCCGCAACGTTTTTCACATCGCTTTTTGTATAGCCATATTCATCGTTGATTGGGGTTATCTGCTCTTTTACGGAGTCAGAGGGAACTGTACTCTTTGCGTGCAAGGGGTATTTTGGGGAAGAGGTATCATTGAGCTGCTGTTCGATCGAGAAAATAGGCCGATAGTTAATATCGTTCTCCTTCGCAGCGGCCGTTTTCTCTGAGAACTCTTGAACTTTGGAAATCGTTGCAGTTTTTTGGGAAGCAGTCTTCCTCACTGCTTCTGTTTCTGTTTTTTCTTCCTCTGATACAGCGACTGATTCCAGAGGCGCTTCTTCAGCTGTACTGGCCGGTGTTCTCCGCTGCTTCTCCTCTATACAAAATGCATCATCATTTATACTGCTCTTCTGGCCTCTCTTCTCTGCTTGCGTATCCTCCCGGAAAAAGTGAGGATCTTCCTGAGAGAGAATATCTTTCTCTCTCTTGCTAGGCTCTTTGTCTATCTCGAGCAGTCTATCCAGATCAGGTTCTGATGGTTTTTTGGAGGAAGCAGCAGTGATTTTTTTTGTGTGCCGGTCCACATCGATGTTTTGTTCCTCTTTATCCTGATTGTCATCGATGACAAAGAGATCAAATTGATCGATAAGAGCCAGTTCTCTTGCTGTATAGATGCGTTTACGGGTATTTTTCTCTCTCTTACGGGGCTTTTCATCCATCTCGAGCAGTCTGTCAAGATCAGGTCCTGATGGTTTTTTACAGGAAGCAGCAGTCCTTTTCAGGTACTGGTCGATATCGATGATTTGATCCTCTTTATCCTGATTGTCATCGATGACAAAAAGATCAAATTGATCGATAAGAGCCAGTTCTCTTGCTGTGTAGGTGCATTTTTTGTTTTCTTCCGGGACGCGCTGATGCCCTTCTTCTATCGGATTGTCAATATACTCCTGTATCAAAGCTTGAGACAAGGTATAACTTTCAGCTTCCAAGGCATCGATGATCTTCTGGATTTGAGGATAAGCTCTTAGCAGTCTCAATTTCGAGATTTGCAGCTGAATCGTTTCAATATCCTTGATAGATATAGCCAGTTTGATGATACTTAGTCTTTGGGGGGTTTGATTCATTTTGTTACCAGCTTTACAGTTTGTCAAGGTAAGCTAGAGTATAGCAGAAATAAATTTATTATCGGAAATTCTGCTCTCTAAAGAGTCTATAAATTTTTATAGATCAATCAGTATAGACTTGACTTGTTTGTTGTTCGAGGCACAGGGCAAGGTGATGCCAATGCTACACCAATCTTTTCTCCCCTCGTCACCAAGCTCAATTAACCGTGAAATTACACACACATCTCAGCCAAAATTTACCATATGCATTCCCACTGAAACCGTGGGAAGAAAAAAATTCCCAAATCTTTTCTGTCATCCAAAGGCTACAGTCTTTGGATGACTTTATGAGCCAAAGACTTTTCTATCTCAATATGTTTTTGCTCATCAGCATTTCCAAATCCGAGCCCCACATCTATACCAAATAAAACCCCTTTATTTTTTACCAATACATGAAGTCCGGCACCGGCTTTCAAGCCGCTTCCACCGTAATATGCCCCGTCACCTATACCGGATATTGATTTTGGATTTTCTATAAATTGTCTATTATTCTCAAACTGTTTGTCGACCGACATCACTTTACTCTCTGCATCCGATGAGATGGTAAGTTGGACAAATTTCATTTCATCCGTACTTGCATCCCAAAAACATCTTCTCATCCCAAGCGGATTTGCAGGTGCAGTGTCATGCGTCGTGATTTTTACATTGGCGCCGGGAAATATCTCCTCTATCTCTTTGATCTCCAGCATTTGACAGGGGTCATATACTTTGGCGGAGGCTTCTTTTACATTCACATTGCTATCGTTTGGATTTATGGCATTATCTTTCGACTCTGCAGCATCATTGGAACATGCAGCGAGCGATATAGCGATACCCAGCATCATTAAAAATCTTGTACTTCTTCTGGTCATTTTCTACTCCTCTTTTTTCTATATTTTCATGGCTTTCATCAACTATTATATACTCATCTTCATTGTGAACTATTGATGAAGGCAAAGTTACCTATGCGATCCAAGGCAGGGAGAGTGTGAAAAAACCTGTCTGATAGACTTATCAGTCCAGCATTAATATTGGTGTTGGCAATTTGCCAAATTCTAATATTCACATTGGTGATAAAGTCATAAAAGGCGAAGAGCCAATAGTCTATGAGATGAAGACAACTACAAGTTATAGGCTTCCATTTAAAGCATCATGGGCTGCCTTTGCGGGCTTGATTGGTTTTATTGGAAGTATAGCTAGTATTTATAGTTTTTTTTCAAATGGTATTGTTTCAGGTACTCAACAGAGTAATTGGTTCTTTCCGCTAATACCAATATCAATATTATTACTATTATTTGGTATTGTTCTCTTGAAGAGTAAATATATTTGGCTTCAATTTTTTGGATTTAGCTTGGATGCAGAAGGGTATATAAGGTTTATCCGTTTGAAAGGAAAATGCCCTTTATGCACAGGGGATCTACATGTTCGATATTCTGGTCCTGAAGGAGCAAGACATATAGGTGCTCTATGTTCTAGAAACCCTGAACAACATCGCTTTACATTTGATCAGACATGGTTAGACAATTTGTAGCTAACAAAGCACTCGCTCGAATGCAAACTACGCTACCCTTCGTTTTCCCTCGCTCCCAAGCTCGATAAACTGTAAAAGAACACACTCGTCTCAGCCAAAATTTACCATATGCGTTCTCACGGAAACCGTGGGAACGAAAAAAATGCCTCTAATATTTCAAAATATAGAGCTTGTGGTCGTTGCTTGGCGTGACACTTTATATGCTATAATGGCGAAAGCAGACCGGGTTGATCTTGAGCTATACACGCGTACTTCTTTCTTGGATATCGACTCCTCTTTTTTTTATTTATGATATAACACAAAGGTTTTATATGACGTCTCAGCCATCCAAAGTATCTTTTATCGAATTTGTTTCTCTGATGGCTCTTCTAACCGCTATGACAGCCCTCTCTACTGATGCCGTCCTCCCTGCACTGGGTGACATCGGCCATGACATCAATATCATCGAGAGCAACAACAACCAGCTTATCATCTCCCTGCTCTTTGCCGGTATGGCTCTTGGACAGATCATCTACGGTCCGCTCTCCGACACTATCGGGCGAAAAAGCAGTATCTATATCGGTATCTCCATCTTCATCATTGGCTGCATTTTCTCCATCTTCAGCAGTGATCTTACCACTATGCTGATCGGGCGATTTCTGCAAGGGCTCGGTGCCGCGAGTACGCGTATCGTTACCATGGCACTTATCCGCGACCGGTATGAGGGTCGGGAGATGGCCAGGGTGATGTCCTTTATCATGACCGTCTTTATCTTCGTACCTGCTGTTGCCCCTGCCTTTGGAGAGGGAATGCTTTTTCTATGGGAGTGGCAAGCGATCTTTGTCAGCTTTCTCGTCATTGCCACACTCGCCTTCCTCTGGTTCGGCCTGCGCCAGGAGGAGACGCTTCCCCGCAGTGCGCGCGTTCCCTTCTCCCTGCGCCATATCTACAGAGGGGTCAAAGAGACCTGCCTCAACCGTACCGCCTTCAGCTACACCATCGTCACGGGGATCGTCTTTGGCGCTTTCCTGGGCTACCTGAGTTCGGCACAACAGATCTTCCAGGATGCTTACAGAACCGGGGAGGCTTTTGCGCTCTACTTCGGCCTGCTCTCCATTGCTATCGGGTTTGCCTCTCTTCTCAACGCACGGCTGGTGATGCATTACGGTATGCGTAGGATCAGCGGCCATGCGCTCATCGCCATCACTGTTGTTTCGATACTTTTTTTTATCTTTGCCTGGATGCATCACGGACTGCCGCCCTTTTACAGCTTTATGCTCTACGGCTTCGTAACCTTTTTCTGTATGGGACTGCTCTTCGGTAATCTCAATACCATGGCGATGGAACCTCTGGGCCATATTGCCGGCATTGGTGCAGCCGTGGTGGGATCGCTCTCGACCTTTATCTCTATCCCACTCGGGGTTCTTATCGGCCGCTTTTACGAAGGTACTATTCTGCCCCTTGTTGCAGGATTTGCTCTCCTTGGGCTCTTTGCAAGTTTTATCTTTCGCTACGCCAGTCTCTCCGATATGCGGTCGGTCCATGTTGAAGAGAGTGCCTAAGGAGCAAGAAAATATAGGTAACAATAACTATCTCCCGAGATTGTGACGAGGGAGTTTCTGGTTCTATGGTTAACATGTTATAATCTAACCATGAACAAATGGATGCAGATAGCCTATGACGAAGCGATAAGAGGGATGAATGCCAACGAAGGCGGGCCGTTTGGTGCCGTCATTGTCAAAGATGGCGAGATCCTTGCCAAGGCCCACAACCGTGTGCTGGCGACAAACGACCCGACAGCCCATGCCGAACTGACCGCCATCAAGGAAGCCTCGCAGGTGCTCGGCACTTACGATCTCTCCGGATGTACTCTGTACACCACCACGCAGCCCTGCCCGATGTGCCTCGGAGCTATCTTCTGGGCACGCATAGAGACGGTCTATTACGGTACAACCAAACTGGATGCGGCCAAAGGCGGCTTCGACGATGCGCGTTTTTACGAGATGCTAAAGGGACGAAACAGTGATGTGGTGCTCAAGCAGATCGACTACGAAGCGTGCGCGGAGATCTTTGAACAATGGGATACGAAAGAGGATAAACAGATCTACTGAATCCAACTTGGGCCATATCCGATAGAGTATGCAAGATGATGCTAATGCTATGATAATCTTTTAAATGGGAAATTTATCAGGCAAAAATACCTTGACCCGGGGACTAAAGCCTCCTCTTCCGTAAGTTCTTTCGCTGCCTCAAACGAGAAACGATACACTATCCTCTGAAAATAATCTTCATTATGTCATAATATAAGTGATATGTTTCTAAAGGGGAAGATGGAAGCACAAAATGATAGATATCTATGTAATGACTTCTATTATCTCCTATGCAAAAATTTATTTTAATACCAAATCAATAAAACATGCTCTCCAATAGTTGGGAGATAAAGGAGTATGCAATGTCAGGAATTACACAACCGTTTTATCCAATCATTTATGTGCGTGGTTACGCTATGACCGAAAGTGAGATAGAAGCTACGGTATCTACCCCGTATATGGGGTTCAATCTCGGTGCGACAAAAATACGTCAGGATTGGAGAGGAAACGTTATCAAACATATTTTTGAATCCCCTTTGGTACGATTGATGAAGGATTTCGGCTACCGGGACATTTATCTCGATGGTAAAGAGAGAACCGATAAAATTTCTTCTCGCAGCGTAGTGATCCATCGCTACTATGAGCAGGGAGATGCCGACCTGGGGACAGGCAAAACACCATCAATTCCTGAAGCGGCAGAGGAATTAGGAGAGCTCATTGTCAAACTGCGTGAGCAAATCTGCGGTGATGATGAAGAAGCAAAAAAAGCTTTTAAGGTGTATCTTGTAGCGCACTCGATGGGAGGACTTGTGTGCCGAAGTTTTCTACAGAATCCTGATATATCTAATCAAGAAGTAAAAAATATGGTAGATAAAGTCTTTACCTATGCCACACCGCATAACGGCATTGAAATGGGAGGCATACATGTACCTAAATTTCTAAGCATTTGGGATATCAACAATTTCAATCGTGAAAATATGGCCAAATATCTCGGACTTCCCAAAAATTCCAAACGGGTAGATGATTTAAATAATACTTTTGACCCAAAACGTTTTTTCTGTCTTGTCGGGACGAACCACAAAGACTATGACGTTGCAGCAGGACTTTCCAGAACCCTCGCCGGTGAAATGAGCGATGGTTTGGTAAAGATTGAAAATGCTACGGTTCGAAAAGCACCACGTGCTTTTGTCTATCGCAGCCATAGCGGTCCTTATGGTATTGTAAATTCTGAGGAAGGTTACCAAAATTTAATCGGATTTCTATTTGGAAACATTCAGGTGAACGGTATACTTGAAGTTGAAGATCTTCCATTGCCCCCATCTGTTAATAAAGCCTACAAAAAGGGTAAAAAAATCAGGGCTTCTTACTATTTTGAATCTACGGTTTCACCCCAGGGCTCCATGATGTATCATCTCACCGAACGACGCAAAGAGACTTATTCGGCTGTATTGCGTAAATTTGATGAACTGCTAAATGTTGATAATATAGAAGGACTGACCGATCCGCGCAGTCCTGTACTTTTTTCAGTTTTTCTGGATACCACCAGAATTACATTTGGAAGAACACTGGTTTTTAGCGTGGATATAAGCGTATCGAGTACAGAGTATGAAATTGATGAATTTTTATTCTTTGATCGTAAAATACCGGGAGAGTACCTGTTCAGAAATACGGTAGTTATCCGTGCAACACCCAATGCAGATGGCTGGAAAATACGGTACAACCTGGCAGATGACGCATGGGGTGAATCCAGGGGAAGAGAAGCAGACTATGATGACAAAGGCTTTTTCATCCCGCTAAAATCGGCAAAAGGCTTTAGCAGTAGACTAAGATTGTCAGTTGATACGTTGCAGTAGGGTTCCCTCGTCCCCAAGCTCCAGAAGGCATGGAAGAAAACACTCTTCTCAGCCTCAATTCACCATATTCCATATCGGGAGATAAGGATGAGGAAAAGCACCGGAATACCATTACGATCGATGGCAGCATAAACGATCATGTTCTTATTGGTATGATTGATAAATCTTATGATCTTGTTGTTTCAAAACTTACAAAAAAGAAAAAGAAGCACTTCATGGGATAACAAATCAATGGAGCCAATAAGTTACCTTCTGTGCAATTTATTGGCTCATTTTAACCGTTAGATAACAAAAAGGAGAAACATATGCAACCGATTCAAAAAGCAATCACAGGCAAAGAAAGCCTCGGAGATTTATCTTCTCCGTATCAGGCACTTATTCAATTTTATTGCGCCTTTAATTCGAGAAATATGCAAATGATGTCGGAGAACTGGGCACAATCTGACGATATTTCAATGGACAATCCGCTTGGAGGTATCAAACGCGGTTGGAATGAAATTCAACAGATCTATGCGCGCATATTTGACGGATCCGCCGAAGTGTATGTCGAGTATTTCGACTATACCATCCACGAAACGTCGGAAATGTTTTACGCTGTAGGAAGAGAGCGGGGATATTTTCGTTTGGGTGGGGAGGAAATAACGCTTGCTATTCGTACGAGCCGGATTTTCCGAAAAATTGATGATCACTGGAAGCAAGTTCACCATCATGGTTCAATCGAAGACCCGAAAATATTGGCAAAATACCAATCCGCTGTTATGGGGAAAAACAAGTGCTGCTAAGTGTTCCCGAATAAATAGTGACTTACAACCGGAGAACAGGCAAAAGTAAGAGGTATCAAAGAAGGGTTACCATGAAAGTATTGATCGTTTACTATTCGATGTATGGGCATGTGCATAAGCTGGCAGCTGCAGCTGCTGAAGGAGCAAGGTCGGTAGGAGATGTGGATGTTACACTCCGCAGGGTTCCGGAGACGTTGTCCGAAGAGGTATTAGCAAAGATGGGGGCGACGGAAACCCAGAAAGAGCAGGCAGATGTGCCCATCTGCACCATTGATGAGCTGGGCGAAGCCGATGCCATCATTTTTGGAACACCGACCCGTTTTGGCAATATGTGCGGCCAGATGCGACAATTCCTTGACGCTACGGGAAAGCTGTGGACGGAAGGAGCATTGGTTGGAAAAGTGGGAAGCGTTATCACTAGCTCAAGCACCCAACACGGCGGGCAGGAATCTACGATTCTCAGTTTCCACACCACTCTGCTGCATCAAGGCATGATCATTGTTGGCCTGCCCTATACGTTCAAAGGACAGATGACCATGGATGAGATCAGCGGTTGTTCTCCCTATGGCGCATCTACAATAGCCGGTGGTGACGGAAGTCGTTTTCCCAGCGAGAACGAGCTTGCCGGAGCACGTTTCCAGGGAGAACATGTTGCAAGGATCGCCAAAAAACTTACGGTGTAAGCACTGGCAAGATACCCTACCGGAGGCAATTGTGCTGCCTCATATGTGCTTGGTCGCTAGTCATAGAGAAAAGGTAAAGATATTTAACTCCACCGTTCGGTTATAAGGTTTATAATATTTGGATATGTATTACCACGTACAACGTGATAACGTAGAAACCCGTTTATCAGGAACTTGAGCAAAATATTAAGCCCGAAAAAAAGAATGGATTAAAAAGTGTAAGTGATGGTGCGGTCGAGAGGACTCGAACCTCCACGGCATTGCTGCCACTAGAACCTGAATCTAGCGTGTCTACCAATTTCACCACGACCGCTTGTTTTGTGGTTTGTTAAAGAGACCAAAATTATACTCCACAAACCTTAATGATAAGCATCGTTACCGCTGTCAAGAAATTACTCAAATCAATACCTGGTCTATGGAAATCAAAAAAACCGTTTGATATCGAGCATCTCAAATGCTCTAGCATTTCCCATCGCATATGGAAGAGCTATTTAGCAGTACGATCTCCTACAGTATTTTAAACCGATACTTTTTGAGAAACTGCGTAGGCAATACGATCCCGATGGTTATGGCACCAAACACAAGCCAGGTCCTTAAACCGTAATGCAGAGACTGGATAATAAGCTCCTGGTTGTTGATCTGATGTGTTGATATCTGGATAAAACCCATCATCGCTTTATAGGCATTGACCGTAGGGACCAAAACGATTGAGCTGCTGATCGCATATACCAAGATCGGTATGTTTTGCTTATGGGAGAAATAGATACTGACAAGACCGATAAAAAACGCCGCGATAAAGGTTGAAAACTCCAAACTGAAGTTGTAGAGCAACATATACTTTTTAATCAAAACAGCTCCGATCCCAAGGATAATAATAGGGATCAAAGAGCGCTTTGGAGCATTGAAAAGGATCGCAAAAGATAAAGAAACGAAAAAACCGATGCTTATGTCAAGGATCATACAAACTTCTCCACACCCAAAAGATGCAACGCCAAAGATATTCCTATCGCTATAGCAAATGAGATGATCACTCCCCGCACTCCGCGAACAAGACCCGTGGTGTAGTGCCGTTTGGTAAGATCGTTGACGGAATTGATAAACGCAACACTTGGAACCAAAAAGAGGATAGATGAAGCGATCGCTATATGTGCCATCTCGTTATGAAGCGTTAACAGCCCCGAGCTTATGGTTGTAACAAAAGAGACAAGAATAATAGAGATAAAAGGATTGAAATAGTGCTTAAGTAAAAAACTGTTGAGATAAAACCCCAGAGTAGAAGCGATAAAAGCTGCTGCAAATATGTAGAAATCTCCACCAAAAAGCAGACTAAATGCCCCGCATCCCAGGCCTGCCATAAGATTTCGCAGATAATAGGGATACATAGGACTCAAACTCTTTTCATCTTTAAGCGCTTCAAGAAGCTTTGCTCTGTCAGATGTCTCGTCTATTTGCTCAATGACCCCTATCACTTTGTCAAGCGCAGTGAAATTGACATCCTGCCTCTCTGCTTTATAAAGTTGGGTATTGTAAACTTTGTCGCCTGAGGGCAGACTCAGCAAAATCGCATTGGGAAAGATCAGGATCGACAGCTCTTGACAGCCCAGTTTCATCGCAGCGTTTTTGATGCTTGTCTCCACAAGCTCTGTCTCCGCTCCGTGTTGTAAAAGCAGTTTGCCTATTTGTGAGAGCATATCTATAGTTTGCTTTTCTTTGTTCACTTGTTTTTTTACCTTATTTTGAAGGTGAAATTATACTTGAAGTTTTCTATTTTACAGCGCTAAAAATGCAGTTCTTTTTTTAACTAAAATTTGATTTTAGTATATTTTTATTGGCTTATACAACGTGCTGATGAAGAGAAAGCTCTCTATGATCCAGAAATTTGATATAATGGTATATATTTTCAATACTGGAGTTTATTATGTCAGCTTTAAAACAAGATGAACTTTTTGACGAGATAGATATTTTACCAATAGATTTAAAAACTAAACTTGTTGATAAAATATTAGCTAGTATCACACCTACAAACAGTGAGATAGATAAACTATGGATAAAAGAAGCTAACAAGAGAAAACAAGAAATTGAGTCAAATTCAGTTACATTAGTTGACGGAGATACTGTTTTCAAAAAAATATCTCAAAGACTCAACTCCTAAATGACCTACTCTTTCCATCCAGATGCAGAACTTGAATTAAATGCTTCAGTTGATTATTATCAAGAGTGTAAAGATGGGCTTGGTTCAGAGTTTGCATATGAAGTCCAAAAAACAATCCAAAGAATTTTAGAGTATCCAACTGCCTGGCAAAAGCTGGATGGAGATATAAGAAGATGTTTAATAAATAGGTTTCCATTTGGCATTATCTATTTTCAAAGAGATGATGAAATTATTATTTTAGCTGTTATGCAACTTCACAGAAAACCAAACTATTGGAAAAGTAGGAAGTAACAATTAAGATTCTGGTCAGCCGTCTTGATGGGCATTAAAGTCATAAGGGGCGAGGTGATGCTAACCCTATCCCCTTATTTTGCTTTTTCCCGCTTCTCCCGCGTCATATCCTTCACCCCCTCAGCATCGATCGGGATAGACCACTTCGCGTTAAACACCGTCTCCATCGACGCCACCTCATCCCTGATCTCGGCTACCCGCTGTTTCAGCTGCTCATGCAGCTCCAGATAGCGCTTGTCGCCGGCGAGCATCGTCTCTTCTTTCTGTTTTTCCCACCGGTGCCGGCTCAGATCTTCCACGACTTCGGGAGCGACGGATTTGAGGATGGCTGATTCCAGGAGTTCGGCTTTGTTCTCCACAACGTTGAGCTCGACGCCGAGGGTCTGTCCTTTCTCGATCCACGCCTGATTCAGCTTGTTTTGCCTGTTGGCACTGAGGGTATAGGTGGGATAGCGGGAGACGATATCCCTATATCCCCTGCCAAAAAGCACGGGAATGGCGGTGAACTCGATATCGGGATTGATGAGCTGCAGGTCAGTCCTGACCTTTTCGGCAAGGGAGTGGAAGATAGACTCTCCGGAAGGATCGAAATCGGTAATGGCGATAAGGTAGGCTTTGTTGTGTCTGGCGGTACGGTTGAGATACTGGGCGACATTGACCGACTCAAAAGAGGGGATCTGCCCCGCGCTGCTGTAGATGCCGCATAGCAGCGCCTCCGACAAGAGATCCGTGCTTCGGGTCGGTTTCTCAGAAAAAAGCACGATGGGCGTGTTGTAAGTATGGGTATCGTTGCTGAGTCCCTTGGTGATGATGTTGAGCCGGCTGTAGATCGTCACATCGCCGTCCAGAAAGAGTTCATAGAGGTACTCGCCGATCAGACGGTTGACATAGATATCCCACTTGTCGTCAGGCATCTTTTTGAGAGATTCTATATCCCCCTTGAACTTATACCAGATATCCCTGATATTTTCGACCGTCTCCCCTGTGGACAGGAACCGGTCGATATATGCGGTAAGTTTTTTGCGGATGCCTCTGTAATGTTTCATAGCTTAGTCTTTTCCCCTATATGGTAAAGAAATATTATACCGATTTTTATCCCCTCCCCAGACTGACACCATCCACCCTACTTCTTTTCTTGCAATGTACACCCGTTTTTTGTATACTAACAGTACTTCAACAAGGGGATTGTGGAAATTGGCTTACACTGTATGCACACATAAGGTTCCTCAACCAAAAGGAGATGGATAATGCTGGTAACAACAACAGAAAACCTGCCCGAACACCTGAAAATAAAATCGATGTTTTCCATGATCGAGATCACACACAAGATCCAGATATCCCCAAAAGGCCTGATCAAAGGTTTTTTGGAGCGAAAACGCAATGAACATCAGGAGGCTTATGACAAGCTGGTTGAAAGTGCCCCGAGTGAAGCCAATGCGATCATCGGCGTGAAACACAGCACCGCAACGCATACATTCTCCGAAGGGACCTTCCTCTTTATCACCTATATAGGGACACCGGTCGTTCTCGAAGAGAAAAATATACAATAATAGAAAAACACCTGCTCCTAGCGGGACATATCCTCTACTTTGACTTCAGTCACCAGTGTGGGAAGATCCCAGGCGCCTCCTGCAAATCCTCTGCAGAGTCCTGTGGTCTTATAGAGAGTATCAACAAAGTCCTTACCGTTCCATACCCATTCATCCCTCTCCCAACAGTCGCCCACTCCTCTGCCCTTGTAAGAAATGGCTAGACGCAACGTACCGTCTTCTGCAATAAACAGTCCGCTGGCCTGTGTGATCATTCTCGGTTCAAACGGCGGTTTCGTATTGATCAGCCAAAAGGCATCAGCAAAGTTGTATGCTGCCCTCCAGCACTCCTGCGATGCGACGGCAAGCTGATCCGTCAGCCTGTAGACCTTTAACGTCTCTTTTGCCTCTTCCCCGTTCATCCAACATTCACTCTGTGCGCCATCTTCTGCATAATATTTGCTCAGCAGGTATTGCAACAATTTTCTCTCTTTCTCGGAGTACGTCACTTCGGGAGGAATCCTGCCGTTTTTGGAGTCCGAAGAGACTCTGGGGGCATGAATCACAGGTTTCGGTTTCGGCAGAAGGACACTCCCCTCATCCTGCGCTCCTTTTCTATAAACAGCACCGACCGTCCCGATACGCTTTTGATAGTCATCTATCTTCAACATACATGCAAAAGAACCTTTTTGGGAAAAGTCCCATCGATAGGTCTCCCCGTAGACAAACTCGATCTGCTTCCCTCTGCTCAAGGCGTTGATGAGGATATCCGTCTGCGTTTGAGGCAGTTTTTTGGAGATATCAATGAGATAGGTTTGCTGATCAACAGACATTTTCATCGAACGGTTTTTCAAGCTTTGGAGATCACTCTCCTCCCCGCTCTCTGCGATCTGTATATATCCGTCTATCTGACTCTGCGCACCGGCTTTTCTCTCAAACAGCATCGAGAGAGGGAAATACCTCTTGTCCAGCGTATATTCCGTGTAGCCTGCCATTCTGCAGGTATGGGTATTGTCGCATACGACCTGCCAATCCCTGTGGCTGAAGCTCTCGCTTGCACCAACCGTCAAACTCCCTATCATCAGAAGTACCAAAGCACTTTTCATTCCCTCTTCCCCCTCTTTTTTCTCTCTATCCCCATTCTCCCTGATCTCAGAGAACTCGACATGCCTTTTGCTTCCTCATTATAAAGAGAGTTTTCTAAGTGTCCGCTGTAAAGTTTTGCCCGGCGACAAAGAACCTTTCCAGGATGACAACCTCATCCTATAACTTGAAACGGATAAGTTACAGCAAAAGATTGATATCCCGATAAAGTTTTGATACAATTAAAGAGTGGTGTGAAGTAAAAGATATCGCTTTATATAAGAGGGGATATTGCCTGTGCGGTCGAAGACTCAAAGATCATTTTTAAAATGGATACTCACAAAGAGAGAAATTTTTATTAAATGATAATTTTTATTACTAAATTATAAGTGTTATTGGAATATAATTACTTATCAATTTTATAAGGAGAACATATGAAAATGAACAAAATTATCGCTGCATCCCTTGTAGCATCATCTGTGTTATTTGCCAACCCAATAGCAGAGAAAGCAAAAACAATGGGTCTGCAGGCGATACCTGAAAATCAGGCCGAACTTTTAAAGATCACCGATCCCAACGGTATGATCACACCTGAGAGAGTGGAGCTGGGAAAAAAACTCTACTTTGAACCAAGACTTTCAAAAAGTGGGATCATCTCCTGTAATACCTGTCACAACCTTGGACAGGGAGGCGCAGACGGTGTGCCGACAGCTGTAGGTCACATGTGGATCGCAAACCCTCACCACCTGAACTCACCGACTGTCTATAATGCTGTATTCTTCAAGTCGCAGTTCTGGGACGGAAGAAGCCCACACCTTGAAGATCAGGCAGGGGGGCCTATGCAGGCGGCACCTGAGATGGCTTCACCGCCAGCACTGATTGTAGACAGAGTCAACTCTATCCCTGAGTATGTAGAAGAGTTTAAAAAGGCGTACGGTAAAGATGTAAAAGTGGACTTCGCAACGATCACTTCAACGATCGGTATCTTCGAAAGAACACTGGTAACGCCTTCAAGATACGATGCGTTCCTCAACGGTAAAGAGGATGCACTGACCAAAGAAGAGCAGGAAGGTCTGCAGGTATTTATAGATCAGGGTTGTACAACATGCCATAACGGAATAGCCCTCGGCGGATCAATGATGCCTTTCCCGATGGTAAAACCATACAAATTTGCCAATGTAGGTGACTTCAAAGGTGACAAGAACGGTATGGTAAAAGTATCTACACTGAGAAACATCACCGAGACAGCGCCATACTTCCACAACGGACAGGTCTGGAGCCTGAAAGAAGCAGTTCAGGTGATGGGTACTACGCAGCTTGGAAAAGATATCTCTGATGCCGATGCAGAAAAGATCGTGACATTCCTCAAAGCGCTCAAAGGTAAAAAACCTGAGATCGTTTACCCGCAACTCCCGGAAAGCACAGCTTCTACTCCGAAACCTGACTTTAAATAATCAATAAAGAGTCCTTCGGGGCTCTTTTAGCGCTCATTTTTAAAGACCGTTAGAGATTTGGTGTCCATCCAATAGAATAAAATATTTTAAAGGATTCAGGACATCAACAAACTGTTGGATCTAAAGGAAGTTCCTTGAAGCAATCAAGGCAGATAGAAAAGAGCTGCGATGGCACCTTTTTAAGATGCCATACAAGAGTAGTCTAGTAAAGATGTTCACGCTTGAAGTATTCTTGAGGAACCTTGCAAAGAGGACATGCTTTCGGTGGTTTTTTACCACGGTGGATATGCCCACACACTTCACAGACCCAGATTTCTTCATCTTCGCTCTGGAAAAAACCATCATCTAGCAATGCTTGTTTAAGCGCTGCATATTCACGTTCGTGTTCCACTTCTACTTTGGCAATGGCATTAAAAAGACGTGCAAGTTCTTTGTGTCCTTCCGCTTCAGCTATGGCAGCAAAGTCAGGATACATTTCCGTATGCTCGTAATGTTCACCTTCCATACCGGTTTCCAGGTTATGAACTGTTGTTGAAAGTTCCTCTCCATCGACAAGTTTATGGTAGGCTTTGTATTCAGCTCTTGCGTGCCATTTTTCATTTTCCGCAGCTTCTCTAAAATGACTAGCGACAGCATGCCATCCTTCTTCTTGGGCGATATCGGCAAAAAGGTCGTATTTGTTTCTTGCCATACTCTCACCTGCAAAAGCTTTCATGAGGTTCACTGCAGTAAGATTCTCCGTAATACACTCCATCTTCTCTCCACAGCAGACCAATTTACCACCGCCTACGTGCTGAACTTCTATCTCATTACCACAAACACTACATTTATACGATTCATATTGTCTCATGATTGTTTTCCATTTTTATTTCAACATAGAGTCTAGCATCCAAAGTTCTTTTTCCAGAACCGCAACGTTGTCATCTGCAAATGCAGCAGTGACCTTATCATTCGCATCATCTGCAGCGTCACTCAACTCCTGAAATAACTTATGTAGATATTCAAAGTCAGTGATAATATTTTTTACGATCTCTTTTGATTTGAACGAGTCACCTTTCTCTTCTTTGATCTTGGTCGCTTTTGCGAGTCCACCCATCGTCAGGTGTGGTTTGTCACCCAATTGGATCACCCTTTCTGCCGCATCATCATAAAGTGCAGCCATATTGTTATAGATGGCTTCCGTTTTTGCATGTACCGGTGAAAAATCCATACCCTTCACATTCCAATGATAGTTATGAATCTTGATAAATAACGCATGTGCATCTGCCTGAAGTTGTTTCAAGTGTTTTGTTACTTTACTCATCTTATGCTCCTTTTGTAATTTAGGTATTTACATTGTAGTACAATAACACTTAACCATAATAAATTATCCTTAAAAAACAAGATATTAATACTTTATATAATTGACCATGTACTCAATAATATGACTGAAAAATATAGATAATTTTTTATCGGATGACACAGAACATTAGACAATCTCCATTTTCCACCAAATCATTAACTCCTTTAAGCTATGATAACCCTATGGCTTATTATCTAATACTGATGCAATTTTTCTTAGCACTGATCGCGCTCTTTCTTTTCTGGAAGAGTATCGAATACTTTGTGGGCATGTGGCGGTACAAAAAGTTCAAAACCATGCCTTTGCCGCAAAACTACAGAGAGACACTCCTCTCTCTTCCCCACTATCTCGACCTGCCCGGTGATCTCAGAGAGAAGATCCGTACCCGTATCCTTCTCTTCATCGATCAGAAAGAGTTTGTGAGTGCGCAGATGGAGATCACGGAAGAGATCAAAGTGATCATCGCTTTTTATGCCTCACTTGTCCGGCTGGGATTTGAACTTGACGAGCACGATAAAGTCGCAACGATCATCGTCTATCCGGAAGATTTTGTCGTTGACCGCTCCTCTACCCACAACGGAATCCACACGAACAGGAGCTCCCTGCTTTCCGGAGAATCCGCCAACAGAACAGTCGTGCTCTCCTGGCAGGATATCAGACACCATATCGTCAGCGGCAGCAAAGAAAATGTCATTATCCACGAGTTTGCCCATGAGCTGGACTTTGAGGATGGAATGCCTGACGGTACCCCCGAACTTGATACCTTTTCAGCCTATCCAAGGTACGCCCAGGTCTTTTCCAATGCTTTTATCATCCTCACCAAACAGGTCAAACGCAACCTCATCACCGAACAGGCTGCTTTTCTGGGCAGCTATGCACTCGAAAATGAAGCAGAGTTTTTTGCGGTATGCAGTGAGCGGTTTTTTATGGCACCGCACACACTCAAAAGAGTGCTGCCGGATATCTATGAGGAGCTTCACAGGTTTTACAGACTCGATACCGCACTTATGTTTAAAGCCCCGTAATCGCCCGGATCTCGTCGGTATAGAGGATCTCCTCTTCTGCCAGTTTTTCCGAAAGTGCGATGATCTCCTTTTGGTGCGTTTTGAAAAGCGCCAGCATCTCCTGCTCTTTGTCGCCGATGATCTTTCTTACCTCATCATCGATCAGTTTTGCCGTCGCTTCGCTGAAGTCCCTGGGCAATGCCATTTCGCGCCCTAAAAAGACATGCTCTTCTCCTTTCTGGTAGTAGACAGGCCCGAGCAGTTCGCTCATCCCCCACTGGCTCACCATATGTGTCGCCAGAGTAGTCGCTGATTTAAGGTCATCGGCTGCTCCCGATGAGAGGTCGCCGAGCAACGTAAGCTCCGCCACCCTTCCCCCGAGCATCACCCCGATCTTGTCCAGCAGATAGGCTTTGGGGAAGTTCCTGATATCTTTGAGCGGCAGCTGCTCCGTCATCCCCAATGCCTGTCCCCGCGGTACGATGCTGACTTTCTCTATCGGGTCTGCATGCTCCAGCAGGAGTGCCGCCAGGGCATGGCCGCTCTCGTGGATCGCAACACGCTGCTTCTCCTTCTCGTCCAGCACAAACTCCTGCTCGACCCCCATGATGATACGGTCACGCGCATAGAAGAGATCATCCTGGGAAACACGCTCTTTCCCTTCCCTGGCTGCATGCATCGCTGCTTCATTCACAAGATTTGCCAAGTCCGCACCGCTGAACCCGATGCTCATCTTGGCGATTTTTTCAAGGTCTATCGTCTCATCCTGACGTACTTTGGCCATATGTATCTTCAATATTTTTTTGCGTGCCTCGATATCGGGAAGCACCAGGGTGATCTTGCGGTCAAACCTTCCGGGTCTCAGCAGTGCATAATCCAGAATATCAGGACGGTTCGTCGCTGCGATGACCACAACCTTTTCATCCGTATCGAACCCGTCCATCTCTGCAAGGATCTGGTTGAGGGTCTGTTCCTTCTCATCATGGCCGCCGCCGACTCCGGCTCCCCTGGCCCTTCCCACCGAATCGATCTCATCGATAAAGATGATCGCAGGTGCTTCACTCTTCGCTTTTTTGAACAGATCACGTACCCTCGATGCCCCTACTCCGACGAACATCTCTACAAACTCGGAACCGCTGATGGAAAAAAACGGCACTTCCGCCTCACCGGCTACCGCTTTGGCTAGCAGGGTCTTACCCGTACCCGGCGCTCCTGTCAGCAGGATACCCCGAGGGATCTTGGCACCAATATCTTCGTACTTTTGCGGATTTTTCAAGAAATCGACCACTTCATAGAGCTCTATCTTCGCATTCTCAGAGCCTGCAACATCATCAAAAGTCACAGCAACCTTCTTCCTGTCATACTGTTTGGCAGTGGTACGCATAAAATCAAATATCCCCTCTCCGCCGCCTATGCCTCCCATCTGTTTTCGGAAGTTATAGAGACTGTAGAGGATAAAGCCAAAAAAGAGCAAAAAAGGCAGTATCATCAGCAGGGAGCCCCAGAACTTTGACTCTTTCTGTGACTTCACATGGATATCGACCCGGTTTTTTTCCAGCAGTTCCAGGAAGGTATCATCCTTGAACGGCGGTAGTGTCGTTTTGATATATTTTTCTTTTTCTCCAAGCCCTACTTTGAGAGAGGCAAGCGCCTGATCTTCATCGATCCATATCTCTTTGAGCATGTTTTGTGCGATCCTGTTCTTGAACTGGTTATAGGTAAGCGTCTCACTTTGGGATTGTGAAGTGCTGTAGTAAATGAGCTGCAGTGCCAGTATCAAAAAGAAGAGCATGATCCAGATATTGGCAGAAGGCTTGAGAGGTTTATTGGCGGAAGGTTCTTGGTTCATCATCTGCTCCGGATATTTTGAGATCGCTCCTCTGATTATTGTACCCAAATATTCTCTGTAGTCAAGAATGCCATGAAGAGCAGACAAAGCTGTGTTTGATGCAAAAAACACTCCAACAAGACAATGGCTGACGCCAAAATTACGCTACAATGCGGTTATGAAAAAAGAGAAACAATTTTTACCTACCACAAGGGCAGAGATGGACCATCTTGGCTGGGATCAGTGCGATGTGATCCTGGTCAGCGGCGATGCCTATATCGATTCGCCGTTTATCGGTGTGGCCGTCGTAGGGCGTATGCTTGAGAAACTGGGCTACAGAGTCGGTATCATCGGACAGCCGGATATCAAGAGCGACAAAGATATCAAACGCCTCGGCGAGCCCCGTCTCTACTGGGGCGTAAGCGGCGGGAGCATCGACTCGATGGTTGCCAACTACACCGCGACCAAAAAGTTCCGCAACAGCGATGACTATACTCCCGGCGGCAGGAATACCAAACGCCCCGACCGTGCCGTGCTGGCCTATACCAACCTTATCCGTCAGAACTTCAAAGAGACCGTACCTGTCGTACTGGGCGGGATCGAAGCGAGTCTGCGCCGTGTCACGCACTATGACTACTGGAGCAACAAACTTCGAAAGCCTATTCTCTTTGATGCGAAAGCCGATATCATCGTTTACGGTATGGGTGAAGAGGCGGTCCGCGAACTGACCCGGGCGCTGGACCAGGGGAAAGAGTGGAGAGATATCCGGGGGCTCTGCTACATCAGCAAAGAGCCGGTGAATGAGTTTATACAGCTCCCTTCTCACAAAGCCTGCCTGGAGGATAAAGAGAAGTATATCGACCTCTTTGACCACTTCTACGACAACAATGACCCCATCTCAGCAAAAGGGCTTTGCCAGGAGGTAGACGGGCGCTACTCGATCCAGAACCCGCCGTGCGACTATCTCAATGAAACAGAGATGGACGAGGTGGCAAGCCTCCCTTATACCAGAGAGCTGCACCCCTATCATCGCCCTGAAGGGGAGGTGAAGTGCCTGGAGACGATCAAGTTCTCCATCATGACCCATCACGGCTGCTGGGGAGAGTGCAACTTCTGTGCGATCGGGGTACATCAGGGACGGACGATCCGTACCCGCAGCGAAGGGAATATCGTCAAGGAGGCCAACCAGTTCAAAGCGTATAAAGATTTCAAAGGGATTATCTCTGACCTTGGAGGGCCTACGGCCAATATGTACGGCTACGAATGCGACAAGAAACTCAAACACGGTACCTGCGCCCATCAGCGCTGTGTCGACTCGCGTCATCTCTGCAAGTCTATGAAGCCCGACCATACCAGAGTGATCGGCCTGATGAAACAGGTGCGCAACATCCCCGGTATCCGCAAAGCCTTTGTCGCTTCGGGTATCCGCTATGACCTGATCAATGAGGACAAACGCAAGGGCTACAGCTATCTTAGAGAGCTGGTCGAACACCACATCTCAGGACAGATGAAGGTCGCCCCCGAACATACCCAGCAGCATGTGCTTGATCTGATGGGGAAACCGGGGAAACAGACCCTGATAGACTTCAAACGTCTCTATGACAGGCTGAACCGTGATATGGGGAAAAAGCAGTTCCTTACCTACTACCTTATCGCTGCACATCCGGGCTGTACCGAGAAGGACATGCATGAGCTCAAACGCTTCACCACCAAAGAGCTGAAGATGAACCCCGAACAGGCACAGGTCTTCACCCCTACTCCGGGGACCTACTCTGCGGTGATGTACTATACCGAGATGGACCCGGTCACACGCAAAGAGATCTTTGTAGAAAAAGACCCGGTACGCAAAGAGAAACAGAAAGCGATCGTGCAGGCAAAAGAGAATTTCAAAAGCGGATTTGCAAGTTAAATGAAAAAAAAGATATTTATCACCGACCTTGACCATACATTTTTGAGAACCGACCAGAGCGTCAGCGATTTTAGTGCAAATGTATGGAACACGCTGGGCAAAGACGCCATACTGACTGTTGCCACGGCAAGAAGCTACCAGAAGACCCGTGATTTTCTGGGAAAACTCCACCTCCATGCACCGATGATCCTCCTTGACGGGACGATGGTCGTCACACCGGAGAAGAAGCTCATCGATCTCAAACTGATCAACAAAGAGCTTGCGGATATGGTTATTGACGAGGGGGCGAAGTTTCATATCTACCCTTTCATCATTTCGCTCAAAGATATGGAGCTTAATGAGTCATTCAACGTCCCCATTACGCTCAACCTTCATCAGGAAGAGGTGCTCAAAAACTACGCGGGTGATCCTCGTTTAAAGATACACAAGCATATCCGTGCCGAAAAGATGAACCTCAAGATCGTCTATTTCGGCCAATTTGACACCCTCAGACCCCTGACAGAACACCTGAAGAAAACCTTTGGTACAGTGCTGGAGTACAAGCTCTCTCCGGAGAAGTACTCAGACGGCTGGTTTCTGACTATTCTCCATCCAGAGGGGGACAAGGCCCATGCATTGAAAAAGGTGGCAGCGTACCTTGGACGCGATACGCATGAGATGACTGTCTTCGGGGACAGTATCAATGATATCGGCATGTTCAAGCTTGCCGGTACTTCCATTGCAGTCTCCAATGCCCTGGACGAAGTCAAGGAGATTGCCGATATCATCCTGCCCCACTCCAACGATGAAGATGCTGTGGCAAAATATCTGCACGAATCAACCAAACAGCAAATGGATTTCTGATCCATCTGCACCCTTCCCATTCCATCAAAAAATTCCACGAAACATCAGAAACATCTGGCCATAACCAATACTCTGTTTTTATATTTTAAAAATTAATATAATATAATAAGTATAGTTTTTAGATACTGCCATTGTTTGAGATGCCCTCCTTGGCATCTCTCAACCCAATCCAGCCTTCCAAGGAGAATCTCATGCTTGACAATCAACCCTTTTTGAAACACACTTCAGGCGCCGGCGCGTACAACCGGGAGTGGTGGCCCAACCAGCTGAATCTCGATATCCTGCACCAGCACTCTGCTCTCTCCAATCCCATGGATGAGGATTTCAACTATGCAGAGGCCTTCAAAACCCTGGACCTGGAAGCGGTCAAAAAGGATCTGCATGTCCTCATGACGGACTCCCAGGAGTGGTGGCCGGCAGACTTCGGACACTACGGACCGCTTTTTATCCGCATGGCATGGCACAGTGCAGGTACCTACCGCACCGGCGACGGGCGCGGCGGAGGCGGGAGCGGAAACCAACGCTTCGCTCCCCTGAGCAGCTGGCCCGACAATGTCAATCTCGATAAGGCCCGGCGACTGATATGGCCGGTCAAGCAAAAGTATGGCCGGAAAATCTCCTGGGCCGACCTGATGATACTTGCGGGGAACGTAGCGCTGGAGTCCATGGGCTTCAAGACCTTCGGATTTGGCGGCGGACGCGAGGATATCTGGGAACCGGAAAAAGATATCTACTGGGGAGCAGAGAAAACCTGGTTGGATGATGAACGATACAAAGGCGCTCATGAGGAACTGGAAAACCCGCTTGCAGCCGTACAGATGGGACTGATCTATGTCAATCCCGAAGGTCCCAACGGCAAGCCTGATCCGCTCCTGGCGGCCAAAGATATCCGCGAGACCTTTGCCCGCATGGCGATGAATGATGAGGAGACCGTGGCGCTGATCGCCGGCGGCCACTCCTTTGGAAAATGCCATGGTGCCGGTGATGCCTCCCATGTAGGTCCCGAACCTGAAGCAGCAGGTATCGAAGAACAAGGATTGGGCTGGAGAAACAGTTTTGGTGCAGGGAAAGGCGCCGATACGATCTCCAGCGGCCTGGAAGTCACCTGGACCTCCACCCCGACGCAATGGAGCAATAACTTCTTTGAGAATCTCTTCGGCTATGAGTGGGAACTGACCAAAAGCCCTGCCGGAGCTTATCAGTGGAGGGCAAAAGATGCAGAGAAGGTGATCCCCGATGCCCATGACCCCTCCAAGCGCCACGCACCGACGATGCTGACCACAGACCTCTCTTTGCGGTTCGATCCCGTTTATGAAAAGATCTCAAGACATTTTTATGAAAACCCCGATGAATTTACAGATGCATTCGCAAGGGCCTGGTTCAAGCTGACGCACCGTGACCTCGGCCCGCGGGCACGTTATCTCGGCCCGGAAGTCCCGGAGGAGGAGCTGATATGGCAGGACCCTATCCCGGCATGTGATCATGAGGTGATCGCCCCAAAAGAGATCGCCCAGCTCAAAGCCAAACTCCTCGAATCCGGACTCTCGGTGAGTGAACTCGTGTCGACTGCCTGGGCCTCCGCCTCCACCTTCCGCGGTTCGGACAAGCGCGGCGGTGCGAACGGTGCGCGTATCCGTCTGGCACCCCAGAAAGAGTGGGAGGTCAACCAGCCGGATCAACTGGACAAAGTGCTCACCGTGCTGCAGGGGATACAAAAAGCGTTCGATAAGATGCACTCCGGCAATAAAAAAGTCTCTCTTGCCGACCTGATCGTCCTGGCAGGATGCGCAGGGATAGAAAAAGCCGCAATGGATGCCGGATATGATATCACCGTGCCCTTTCTCCCGGGCAGGATGGATGCATCCGAGGAGCAAACCGATATAGACGCATTTTCCGTACTTGAACCGATCGCCGACGGTTTTAGAAACTACCAGAAAGCCAAATACGCCGTATCGGCTGAAGAACTGCTCATCGATAAAGCGCAGCTGCTTACACTCACCGCGCCGGAGATGACGGTACTGATCGGCGGTATGCGCGTTTTAGATACCAATTTCGGCGGGACACGGCACGGTGTATTTACGGATCGTCCGGAAGTACTGAGCAATGATTTTTTCATCAACCTGCTTGATATGGGTACGGTATGGAAGTCCGTCTCAGAAGACGAAGATCTATTTGAAGGGCGGGATCGTACAACAGATAAACCCAAGTGGACGGCGACCCGCATCGATCTGATTTTTGGTTCGAATGCTCAGCTGCGTGCACTTGCAGAAGTCTATGCCAGTGCAGATGCAAAGGAGAAGTTTATCCATGACTTTGTCGCCGCCTGGAGCAAAGTGATGGATCTTGATCGGTTTGATATCCAATGACAATCTGTATGGGCTGAGAGATCCATGCTACCGAAATTTGGCTCAAATCGGTTGATATTAAAGGGGAACAAAAGCATGGATCCCACAGCCCACAGCAAATCTGGAAGGCTGACTATCTTCTTGGGCTTTATGCGTCACAATAGTGATGCTTCAAGCCCTCTCTGTAGTTTTCGTAGACTTTTCGTGCGGGGATATGATTTCTGTATATCCGCAAAATCTGTCGTATGAAATTCAGCGGATACTCTACATAGTGTCCGCAATCCTCTTCATAATACTGCTCCAGAGTCTCATACATCAGTGCATAGGTCTCGGGGTCCTCTTCTCTCAGCCTTTGCAGCGACTCTTCAGCCTCGATCAGCGTCTGATCGCTGAACTCACCGCGTGTATAGTAGTTCTTTCTCTCCTGAATATAAAGTTTCAGACTCTTTTTATTTCTTACATAGTCGCTAAACAGTTCAATCAGTGTCATGGTTGCTCCTTTTAACTCTGTCAGATCCTTACGGAACGATAGCTGTCGTTCGAAATATACATGGAAGGAACGCTGGTTCTGCTCAGAACAAACAGTTCTATCATGCTCACCACAATATCAAGCGCCTTCTCTCCGTCAATCACTTTGAGAAGCCTTTTTTCTTTATAGAATGCTTCGATCTCTTCAAGTGACTCTGCGTAGATCTTCATACGTTCAAAGAAGACCTCCTCTCTGTCATCACTGCGTATCTGGCCGGGTGCAGCTTCGGTAGCCCTGTCCGAGATACGTTTCCTGGCAGTCTCTTCTCCCACTTCTATCTCGATCACAGAAACAAGCTCGATCTCCTCTTCCTGGGAGAGAAGAGCATCAAATACTTTCATCTGCTCGACACTCCGGGGAAAGCCATCGATCATTACCACCTCGGTAGGTGCATATTTGATGGCCATAATCATCGTATCCATAATGATATCCAGAGGAACCAGCTCGCCTTTTTTGATATAACTGCTGATCATTTTCCCACGTTTACTGCCGCAGGCTATCTCATCACGGAGCATATCTCCCATAGAGTAGTTCACGATATGCTCTTTATGCCTTTGGGCGATCAAACTTGCATTGGTTGTTTTACCGGAACCCGGTGCGCCGATCACAAGAAATAGTTTTTTTGCCATAAAAAAGCTCCTTATGCAACTCTATATACAAATTATTTCATGTAAAAATAGCATTAAGATAGCATTGGGGAAATTTTTGATAATTTTATCAATAAACAGGAGGATTACACCGAAAGATGCGAAGTAGATCCTTGGGTATTTTAAGATTATTTGGCGGCATTTCGCTGTACGGATTGACAGTAATATTTTCTTCTATCTTCGCGAGTTATATTTGGAAAAAACGTTTATCCGCTTCTGAAGCACAAAGGAGCGTGCAGAAAACCACACATAGATATACTATCTAGTGATCAGCACACGTCTTATATCCGGCTCAGCACCTGCATACTGAAAGCGACCCTCTCTTCTGCACTTCGTCCCTGCGCCTCCTGGTCGATACGTTTGACTCTGAAATACTCCCCTTTGTTATTGGCGATCTGTATTGCCAGGCCCGGACGCGCATTCAGTTCCAGAAGGAGAGGCCCAACATTCCGGTCAAAAACGATATCCACCCCCAGGTAACCAAGGCCCGTCATATCATAGCACTTCGCACCGATTTTCAGTATCTCTTCCCACTGAGGTATCTTCAGTTTAGAAAAGTCATGTTTGGTATTGGGATGCACAGTAACAGGAAGATTGTGCTGCACGGCATTGGTCGCGTTGCCCGTTGCGATATCAATCCCTACTCCCACGGCACCCTGATGGAGGTTTGCCTTGCCATTACTCTCATGTGTCGGACAGCGCATCATCGCCATCATTGGATAGCCTTTATAGACGATCAGCCGGACATCAGGCACCCCCTCATAGCTGTAATCCTGGAAAACAGGATCAAACTCCACCATCTTCTCAATGATCGCGATATCATACCGCCCTCCCAGTGAGTAGAGTCCACTCAGGATATTGGTGATGTGGGTATGAATCCCCGTAAGTGTCATAGAGGTACCGTTCGCCCGGATAAAAAGATCATCCTCCCTGTGCGTGACCACGACGATTCCCTTACCACCGCTTCCGTGTACCGGTTTGATCACAAAACTCTGATAAGGCGCCAGAATCTCATGAAGATTTTCCAGCTGGGACTGCCACTCTATCTTCCCATAGAGTTCTGTGACGGCAATACTTGCCTCTTTTGCGATCTTTTTGGTGATCAGTTTATTATCCACAAGCGGATACTTGCTTCTTTCGTTGCAGCGTCCGATCAACTCGATATTTCTAAAGTTCATGCCGATCACACCTTTGGCACGAAGCTTTTTGATGCGTTCAAAGAAGATCATGAGTGCCCCAACGGTGCAAACCTGAAGATTTCACTGAGACGGTAACCCGTATATCGACCGATAACAATGATGACGGCAAGAATCACCAGCAACAGTTCCGGGAAACTGAAAAAAAGATAGGCTGCATATTCATTCATCATCGCAAAATATGCCAAAACCGCAACAAGCAGCGAACCGCTCCCCTGGATAAAGACTTCCCTGCCCCCCTCTTCTTCCCACAGGATTGACATACGCTCAATCGTCCAGGAGAGGATGATCATAGGGAAGAATGTCACACTCAGTGCCTGGGTGAGTCCAAGCTTATAACTGATGATACTCATCAGCGACATAATCGCGATCACCACGATAATCACTGCCGAAATTCTGGCTACGAGCAAAAGCCTGAGCCTTGAGAGATAAAACCGGATAAAGAGCCCCGAAAAGACAATCACAAAAAACATGACAAGTCCGTTCAGCAATGTTGTTTGTATAAATGCCAGAGAAAAGAGGACGGGCATAAATGTCCCCATGGTACGTATCCCTATCAGGATACGCAGGATGACGACGATCAAAACTCCCATAGGTATCAAGAGTATCTGCTTAAATGCATTCTGCTGAGAAGCGGGCAGTGTAAAGAGCGAAAAGTTCAGGAACTCGCTGTTGCTTCCATAGATATTCTGCTGAATCGTCGAGATGACCGGTACCTGCGTCTGGATCACAGAAAAACGCAATTTCGGATTACTTACCCCTTTTGCCGTAAAAAGCGCATCATTGCCTCTTTGCCAGATAAACATATTATTCGGCTTGTAAATATGCCCCTTTTCATAGTCAAAAAGCTTCCACCCATCCTCGGTATATACCTCCAGCATTTCCTTTAAGGCGCGCACCTTTTGCCGGTCCTTAAGATAGATGCCCCGCACCTTTCTTATCATGATCTTTTCGTGCATCAGGATCTTTGTGATCAGCGATACTTTATCTTCTCGTTTCATATTGAGAAGCATTTTAACCGAATCGCTTGGAGCCTCATGATTCAACTGGTAGATCAACTGCGCGGCAAAGGTAAGCGGACCGGATGAATGCGCACGTACCGTTTCGATCAGATTCAGTGCCGCGGCACGCTCCACTTCACCCCACAAAGCAAAAAAAGCATCTGTATCGAAAGCTCCGTTACCTACATGCTGGACGAAATCAGCCTTAGCTTCAGGTATATAGCCATAGACTTTTTCCGGGGAAACGGTGATCTTATAATAGATCTTGTGTTCCCCTTCGATGCTTCTTTTGGACCAGACTGCCCGTTCGCCCTCTTCTGTCTTTGAAATGGTAAAACCGAAGCCTCCCGACTCACTCTCCTGGGAGATAATCTTCAGATCTTCCTGCTGGGCAGGCAGTGCCATGGTGATTTCAGCCGGGGCATTCTCCCCTACAAAACTCACTTCGGCACTGATCGTAAAATAGTCTTTTTTCGCATGCGGAGTCAAAGGGATATTGAGAAACTCCACTTTGTACCATACGATAAAAAAACCTGCTACTGCAAACATAAAAGCGATGATCATCACCTGAAATTTCGAAGACATCATTTCTCCTCATATACTTTGGGAAATCTTGTATGTTTAAGACTTACATCCACGATAAAACGTTCATAAAGAAAATTGCGGCCTATCAGCAATTTATATTTGAAATTGCTTCTATTGGCCAAAGTGACATCCACGATTTCGGATACCTCTCCCAAAATCAACCTCAGACGTATCACCGGCCGTTTTAAAGGCTCTTTTCCGTGCTGTTTGATCTTGACAAAACTAACGATCTCATGTTTGCTTTTTATATCATTGAGAGTGATCTCAGCCCACTCTTTTCCATCTTCATTCAGAATCTCTATCTCATCGACACCCAAAGAAGTTGTCGTTGCTCCCGTATCGATACGGGCATCAAGTATGATGTTTCCCGGAATGATCCGTACTTTCTCCACTGCACCTATCACTTGTTTTACCATCTCCTGGTCAGCTTGCTGCTGCAGGAGGGTTGCATTCTGATCTACCCTGGTTATGTTCTGTTCCTGGACCTTGTTGTTGTCACCGGGACTCTCTTTTGCAGATGCGGGGAATAGCGGGAGGCATCCCAGCACCAATAGCGTAACTACACGAAATAAATTATCTTTCATTTTCCACCTTTTTAACTAAAATGAATGAGTATCATTATACTTAATTATGATTATGTTTATGCTAGATAACCTATTTATACTTCGCTATACCAGGATATCCGTAGAAAAACTCTTCCCTGGGCTCCCTGCCTCTTCCGGACATCTATCAGTCATCCTCCCACGCATCTTCATCATAAGTATCAAACGCATCATAATCTATCGTAAATATCTTTGGATATCCTCTTCTTTGAAGCGCCTCGTCCAGTTCTTCGGAACTAAAACCCGAATGTCTGCACTCCTCGAGGATCTCTTCAATATCAGTCGCTTTGACATCATTGAGATCCATCTCGAATCTTATTTCATCAATCGTCATCTCTCACTCCTGTGAAGATATACCCCTTTGTGTCATTATACATCATTTTATCTCTATAATACACGCTTCTTACACCGGAGGTCAGTTAAAATGGACTTCTTTAACGAGGAGAGAGACTATGGAGTTACTGCCAAAACTACTTGAAAACATACTGATCCTTGCCAATGCCATGAGTTTTTATATCCTCACAGGATTGTTGATCGCCGGTATCCTGAAGCAGCTTATTCCCGACGATTTTATCGCTTCACACCTGGGAGAGAAGAAGAGTGCATCAGTCATCAAAGCGACTCTTCTTGGCATTCCCATGCCGGTCTGTTCCTGTTCAGTCATCCCCTTGGCAAAATCGTTGCAAAAAGAAGGGGCCAGCAAAGGTGCGGTGCAAAGTTTCCTTATCTCCACACCTATCACCGGAGTAGATTCTATCCTGGCAACCTACAGTTTTTTCGGATGGTTCTTTACCTTCTATCGTGTGATCACTTCGGTGATCATTGCGCTTATCACAGGCATACTGCAAAACATGATCGATGACAAGGCAAATACAGCGGCTGAAGAGCCTGTTTGTTGTTCCGGCTGCTGCTGTGAGAGCAAAGTCACCGAGAAGAAAAAAAGGTTCAGGTCAAAAGAGGCTTTAAAATATGCCTATGTAACCCTCTTTGGCGATATCTACAAGGCACTTTTCATCGGATTGATCTTTGGCGGCCTCTTTACCACCCTGCTTCCAAAAGAGATACTTCAGCCTCTTTTTGAGTATCAGCTTCTTACCTACTTTGCCGTACTGATCATCGCAATGCCCCTCTATGTCTGTGCAACAGCATCTCTGCCTATCGCTGCAGCCTTTATGCTCAGCGGTATGAGCCCTGGTGCAGCATTCGTTTTTCTCTCGGCCGGCCCGGCGACAAATAGTGTGACCATGGGTGTAGTGGCCCAAATGTTCGGCAAAAAGTCGCTCCTGCTCTATCTTGGTACGATCGCAACATTGAGTATCCTCTTTGGGTATCTCTTTGACACCTTTTTTGGTAAGCTTGCGGTACTGAGTATCGCCAAGGAGGCAGAACATTTCAGTGTGCTGGATACGATGAGTACCCTCATGATGTTCGGCCTTATCGGATATTACTTTATAAAAAGCAGAGTGTGAAAAATCTGACACTGAGTATCCAGTCCTGTCCGAATTGCAAAGCAAAGTTGACGAAGCCGTGTTAAAACTGCCCAAATAAAGAGAGGATCAAGAGTTACTGCTGCTCCTCTTTCACTTCACATATTCCAATGATCGTTTTGTAAAAATATGCCAGGCCGACGATCATTGCCGTGGTTCCTATCAGCAGGAAGAATGCCGCCTGCATATCTTTATAATCCTCCAGCGCAATTTTAAAGACCACCATCAAAGTCTCAATGAGAAGCGCGATAATGATGGAGACCAGAAACCAGCCCAACACCTTGTACTCCCTTGTCTCATCACGCGTAAAGGTATGGAAGATCACCTCGTGTTCGATGATCTGTTTGGCCAGGTCAAAGATCGCTATCCCCAATGTCGCGGAGATGATCGCCTTGAAGATATCATGAAAAAAGTCTGCATCTCCACCAAAGAAGATCATCACAAATTTGTATCCCCCGTAAAAAATGAGTGCAAGTGCTATCGCGACCAGAAGCCCCGAACCGAAGAGATAGACCACCTGTTTGAACTTATGGTGTGTACTGTTGTACTCGATCAGACGCAGCTCTTCAAGGACCGTTATCAGGTTACAGTCAAAGATATAATAGATCTCATCTATCTTTCTTACTACCGTGATACTCGCTTTTCCTGTACGGTAATGGATATAGGGGTTTGAGATATAAAAACCGTCTTGGTCAAGCTCAAGCTTGGTAAAGTAGTGACGTTTATCGCTGCCGACATTGAAATTCTCTTCTCTCTGGCGGCAGATCACCGGGCTGATCTGCTGAAAACTTTCATCCACACTGTAAATCAGCTGTAAAAACGCATACTTTTTGAGCAGTTCATCTGCATGTTCGATATAGTCCCTTGGTGCATTCTTGATCGCTGTCAGGATATAGTTGTCTACCGTTTTTTTGTGTTTTTTATAGAGGTTGATGACTACTTTCATTTTTGTGCTCCTATTTTAACTAAGGCCCGTTAGTAGCTGATTTGCTTCTCTTTATCATAACTGATTTCAAAAAGCACTTCGATCCTTCTCTCCTCACCCGCAGCCAGATCTATCTCCATCCTGATCTCCCCCTCTTTGAGCAGCCTGTAGTCTATTTTTTTGTCTGCATCGATCTGCAGAAGCTTGACCTTGATCTCCTCACTTTCGGAGGCGGGGATACGTTCGGTGACGGTAAGCTGTTTGGATTTGTCGGACTTATTGGTCAGGGTAAGCATATACCCGTCTTTTTTACGGACGGTATCTCCAAAAAAGCCTGTATCTTTCTGCTTGCGGACGATCGGTTTGCGGGTGACCTTGATATCTTCATCGGTTTTGGTGTAGAGATGATAGGCATTATCCCTATACTCCCCAAAAGCATGGCTGCTGATCAGCGCTTCGCCCTCTGTGATCTTCCATACATGGTTCTCGATCTGTTTTTCAGGAGTGAAGGTACACTGTTCATATACGGAGAGGCTGGCATAGGGAGAGACGGAGAGTCCGCACTCCATATCCGCACTCCAGCTATCCACCCTGACATCGACCGGCTCCCCGGTGGAGGGAAGATCAAGAGACGTCACCCTGTACTCTCTCGCATCCAGATACTCCGCAGTAGGCACAGAGGCGCTTTCTGCCATCACCCCCACAGCCGAGCGGTCCATCATCCCACTGCCCTTCATGAGACTTTGGGTACGCGGAACCGGAGGCTGGGGCTGGTATTCTCGGATGATCCAGGGGCGGAAATGAACCGGCCGGACAGTATGCTCTGCTTTGCGAAAGTAAAATGTCGCATCCTCGGCGGCGATATCCACCCCCGAACGATTTGTAACTTCCAGATGCTGCGTGACGTTCACACGCTTCTCCGGTGAGAGATCTGCTTCATAAAAAGTATTGAAGTGAATCGACCCGTAGGGAAATTCCAGTTTGGTCGGCACGTCGCACTGCCGGGAGTAGTACAAAGGCGTCGTAGCAGCAGTCTGTTTCAAAAAGGCTTTTTTCTGAAGCTCAAATGCAGTTTTATCTCTTTCATAGCTGGTAACAAGCTTTGCCCGTTCGCTGCTGATCTTCCGTGCAGCATCGATGGTCATCTCTGCATCAAGGGTTGCAGGCTGATAGAGTCCGGTGATCTTGTCAAGCAGCGTGATATTGCTCTGAAGACTCTCCAGTACCGCCTGCGTATCCTGCAGTGCATTCAACTCGCGGCAAAGCCTCTCATCATTGTGGCAGATCACTTTCTGTTCCAGGGACAAGGGCTGCCCGTTGCAGGTTGCCTTCACGCCCTCTGTCATTCCCAGGTAAAGGCTCTTTGGCATATAGGTGTATACCGCGCTATCCCGGTAGACCTCAAGCGATGCTGAATGCGACAGTGTTGTGACAACGATCAATGGCAGAAAAGAGAGCTTCTTTTTCATTATAGTCCCTTTATTTTAGAATCTCTTATGGACTATTATAACAGAAGAGAATTACTTTCTGCCGAAATTTATCCTTTTTGTCTTCTCTTTGAGAAAATCATAGATCGCTTTGATCTCCTCATCGGTGAGATAGTAGCGCGGCATGATATCATGGTAGCCGTTCAGCGCCCGGATCATCTCATCGAGCGTCTTATTGCGGATATCAGGGCCGGTGATCTGCTCTTTGCCGTGGATATCCCGAAACTCGGCGATCACTTTCCCCTCCCCCGCTTTGCCGTGGCATTCCACACAGCTTACACCGCGCGGATAACTATAGAGCATCTGTCCATACTCGTAATGGGAAATGAAATCTTCATCCGCACAGACAAAAGAAGAACCAAACGGCGACAGCATCAGCAACAACAGAAGACGTTTCATCATCATGGCAGCTTAACTCTCCTAAACTATTTTTGCTATAATACCCAAAAATCAATTAGGATAGTTCCCATGCAACTGATCGACGGTAAAGCCTTGGCCAACAAAGTACAAGAGGCAGTCTCTGCTGAAGTCACCAAGCTCAAACAGGAAAAAAATATTGTCCCCGGACTGGCAGTCATCATTGTAGGCGATGACCCCGCAAGCCATGCCTATGTCAAGATGAAAGCAAAAGCGTGCGAAAAGGTAGGCTTCTACTCAATCGTGCATAAAATGCCCGACACGATCTCCCAGGAGGAGATCATCCAGATCATCAACATGATGAACAACAATCCCCATATCCACGGCATCCTCGTACAGCTACCTCTCCCCAAGCATATCGATACGGACCGCATCCTTGAAGTCATCGACCCCAAAAAAGACGTCGATGGATTCCATGCATATAACGTAGGCCGTATGGTGACGGGTCTGGACAGCTTCGTCGCCTGTACGCCGCTGGGTGTCATGAAGATGTTTGAAGCCTACAACATCGATCTGCAGGGGAAAGATGTCTGCGTGGTCGGTGCGAGCAATATCGTAGGAAAGCCGATGGCTTCTCTGCTGCTCAATGCCAATGCCACCGTCACCATCACCCATATCCATACCAAAGACCTCAGGTCCCACACCAGCAGGGCTGATATCGTCGTCGTAGGTGTCGGTGTACCGGGATTGATCAAAGAGGATATGGTCAAGGAGGGTGCGGTCGTCATCGATATCGGGATCAACCGTATCGCGGACGGCTCACTTGTAGGCGATGTGGACTTTGAAAACGTCAGCAAGAAGTGCAGCTATATCACACCGGTACCGGGCGGTGTAGGGCCTATGACGATCGCGATGCTTCTGGAAAACACGCTCAAGTCCGCAAAGCAAGGGATCTAAGTGAAAAAGGTTCTCTCTTCGGCATACCGTTTCTCCAGTTCATGGACCGGGACGATCATCATCGTGCTCTTCCTGATCTTCTTTGTCGCACAATCTTTTGTGATCCCCAGCGGATCAATGAAACGCACCCAGCTGATCGGGGATTTTCTCTTTGCCAAAAAATTCAGCTACGGTATCCCCACCCCTCACCTTCCGTGGCTTGAAGTCCCCTTGCTTCCTGACTTCAACGGCAACGGGCACCTCATTGAGGGGCCTCGTCCGCGACGGGAAGATATCGTCATCTTCCGAAAGCCGCAGACCCCGAAAGTGCACTTTGTCAAGCGCTGTGTGGCTGTAGGCGGGGATGAACTGCTCTATATGGACAAGAGACTGTTGATCCATTTTCATGACCTGACGACAGAAGCGGAGATCAGAGCGAAGTACCCTGAGGCAAAACTCCACCAGATCAGAGGAAAACTCTGGGCAGAGAACCCCTATATGGGAAAATATCCGGGTATCCAGTATGCGCCTGAAAACTTTACGGCCTTTGAATACCTAGCAATGCTTTACAACAATAACAAGCCTATCGATATGTATCCTGTATTCATTGACGAATTGGGAGAAAATGCATTCTACAAAAAGGTAGAAGAGGATCACTACTACATGGTCGGTGACAACAGGGACAACTCCAGTGACAGCCGTATGTGGGGTTCGGTTGCCTACAAATATATCGTGGGCAAACCATGGCTGATCTACATGAGCCTAGAGTTCAGATCCTATGATGAAGTACACAGCGGTGACCTCTACGGCAACGGCAAAGACAATGCCAGACTTCAGCGTGTCTGCGGTGATCATCCGCTGGAGTCAGCCGAGTGTGAAGCGCTGTGGAACGACCAGCGCTATACGGTAAGATGGGGGCGTATCGGAAGGAAGATCGATACGATCCAGCTGGAAGAGCCTATTGAGTAATGGCGAGGCGTATTGCCTTGTACCAGTTGTCTGTGAAAGACTAAACCTCGGAGAGGATTTCACCTTCTCTCCAAATCCGCACTATAAAGGAAAACTATGTCAATAAGAATTAAAATTCAATGCAGGGAGGCACTAAATGCCGAGTCGTAAAAAATTCTACATCGCTACTGACCATGCCGGCTTTGCCATCAAAGATTTCGTCAAAGATGTCGTCACCGGTCTTGGGTGCGAGATCATCGACCTTGGCCCGGACTCGGATGAGAGAGTGGACTATCCAGACTTTGCGAAGAAGTGTGCGCGAAAGGTCGTCGAAGACAAAGGAAGCTTCGGTATCCTGATCTGCGGTACGGGTATCGGTATCTCGATCGCAGCCAACAAAGTACCGGGTGTGCGTGCCGCACTCTGCCATGACACCTATACCGCCAAACTGACACGTATGCACAACGATGCGAACATCCTCTGCTTTGGAGAACGTGTGGTAGGCAAAGGGGTGATCGAGGATATGATCGAAGCCTTTATCAATACCGAGTTTGAAGGCGGAAGACATGCCGGACGCGTAGAGAAGATCGAAAGCTGTTCCATGGGTGCAGACCTGGGGTAAGCAGGAATTGAACCCTCCGAAAATATCGTCATTCCGGACTTGATCCGGAATCCATAAGCTTTGAAGCCTTTCAAACAGTGATCCTGAGCCTGTCGAAGGGTTTGACGGACCATATTCCGACAAGCGCAATACGAGCGGTGTTCACAGATACATTCCAATAGAGTCTCCTCCCTCCTCTTCTTTTAGATCACATATCCAGTGGACTAGCCACTTTCCCTTTATTCATCTCTGCCACGACATGTGTATAGATCATTGTTGTCTCTACACTCTTATGTCCCAGAAGCTCCTGTATACTCCGTAGATCGATCCCGCTTTGTAACAGGTGTGTGGCATAACTATGTCTGAAGATATGTGAAGTGACTCTTTTATGGATATTCGCCCTTTGTGCCGCATGCTTGATATTGCGTCCCAGTGTCTTTTCATGGATATGATGCCGTCTGATAACTTCACTCCTTGGATCTTTTGATATATTTCGCATTGGGAAAAGAAACTGCCATTTTGTTTCAAACTTTGCATTGGGATACTTCTTCTCCAATGCATAAGGCATATAGACGCTCCCATAACCATCTTCTCTATCTTTGGCATGTATCCCTTCAACATACTCTACTTGGGCTTTGAGTCTCTGTTTGACCATTTGCGGAAGCGGTACTGTTCTGTCTTTAAGACTCTTGCTATCCCAGATATAGACTTTGTCAAATCCGAAATCTATATCCTTTATCCTTAGATTCAGTGCTTCATTCATCCTCAATCCACACCCATACATCATCGTTACTATAAGCTGATAGGTCCCGGTCAGGTTATCCAGAACACTTTTCACCTCCTCTTTTGTCAGTACCTGCGGGATATGCTTCCTCTCCTGCGCCCTGAGCGCCTGTATGTTCCAACTGCTCATATCTATCCCCAATACTTCTTTATATAGAAACAACAAAGCACTAAAAGCCTGATTTTGCGTTGTCGGTGAAACTTTCCTTTCTACTGCCAGATATGTAAGAAATGCTTCTATCTCAGTTTTTCCCATCTCTATGGGATGTTTTTTATTGTGGTAAAAGATATAATGTTTGATCCATCCTACATAGGATTTTTCTGTTTTGATACTGTAGTGTTTAAAACGTATTTTATCACGAACGATATCCAGTAGTTTCTTCTTGACTTCCATACTATTCCCCTTTAAAAAATAGCAGGACACACTGTCCTCTATGGCCAGTATTTGACAGATAGAGGAACATTTTGTCCGGATATTGGCTGATATCCGCTAAAAAGGACATAAGCAACTTTTATCATTCTAGGTTTTTACCTATAAAAATAGAAAAAATATGGCAAATTGTCATATTTCTTGAAATAGCCGGACATTTTTTGTATACTACTACTTCAATAAAGGGGAGTGAGGACATTGTGTTCCTCTAATAAATAGTTAGACTACAAGGAGAACGAAACTATGAAAAATAAATTTGTAAATATTTCAATTTTGCTAATGCTAACAGCAAATGTTTCTTATGCAGAACAAAGCATTAAAGAAGAAATTATAGACAGGTGTAGAAAGCAAATGGGAGAATATGGTTCAACAATGGTTAAAGCTTGTGTAGATCAAGATATTGAAGCCGTTATGTCTTTAAATAGATTAATTGAAACAAAAAAATATGATTCAATAATTTCTCGCTGTATGAGTCAAATGCAAGAATATGGCTATGTAATGGTTAAAGCCTGTATTGATCAAGATATTCAAGCTGAAAAAGCTTTAAGCAATTATTAACGGGGTTTAGAATGAGTAAAAAATTAATTATCTTAATATCAACGGTCATTATCTTAATTGTTACATATTCTCAAATAACATTATTTGTAGTTCAACCTATTGGTGCTGTACCAACTGGTAAAACATTAGTTATTTTAAGATTGAATAAAACAAATTTTATAGACAGTGCAGATGCTATGTGTGTAAGAGAAACAGGAAGTTTAAATTTAATGTGTAGGGGGATGATGATGTCAGCAGTAATAAATAAAAGTAAGATACTCATGAAATTACCTTATAGTAAATTTTTATATGAAATATCAACAGGTGGAAAGGAATATACCAAATAATATGGAGTTTTTATTTTATGCATTTTTATTAGGACTTATCCCTGCAATGATTGCTCAATCAAAAGGACGCTCTTTTTTGCTCTGGTGGTTTTACGGTTTTATGATTTTTATCATAGCACTCCCTCATTCATTATTAATTTCCACAAATCAAAAATTGATAGATGAAAAAAAATTAAGTGAAGGAATGAAAAAATGTCCATATTGTGCTGAATTAGTAAAAGAAGAGGCTATTGTATGCAGATATTGTGGCAAGGAACTTGAAACAAAGTCTAACAAAACCTTGGAAGAAGAATAAGATACCCTAGCGGGTACTTATTCTTCAAGTCAAACGTTAAGTACAAAAGGAGAATAAGTGGGTTACGTTGAAAAAAACTTGATGTCAGGTGAAGAAGTTGTGTATCGTGCAAAGGTACATTGGATGATATATCTTATGGGTTTATTTTTTATTGTGTTAGGCATTACAATAATTGCATCTGCAAAAGAAATTGCTTTGCTTGGAGTTCTATTGGTAATTGGTGGATTGATTGATTTATTCAAAGCTTTCATTTTTAAAATGTCCACCGAATTAGTTGTCACAACTAAAAGAGTAATCGCAAAGTTTGGTTTTATCAAAAGAACAACAATGGAACTTAACCATAGTAAAGTTGAAAGTCTTTCAGTCGATCAAGGTATAATCCAAAGAATTTTAAATGCAGGTACAATTACAGTACATGGTACAGGTGGAGGTAAAACACCAATTCCAAATATTGATGAACCACTAATTTTTAGAACAAATGCGATGGAAACTATAGATAAAAACTAGTACTTAACAAGTCAGAGGAGCCAATAAATTACCCTGCGGGAAATTTATTGGCTCATTTTAAACGTTGCACGCACCCGCGGAGCGGATACGTGCAACGGGCGCCTTACTGAAGTAGGAGAAAATATGTCAGATTGTGGTTGTGGGGCAGAACAAGCGGAGAGTCTGGAAAAGAAAACTCTCATCATTCTGTTATCTATCAATGCATTTATGTTTGTTACTGAATTAACGCTGGGCTGGTTGGCGCAATCTACCGGGCTTATCGCTGACTCGCTAGATATGCTAGCTGATGCTACTGTCTATGGTCTGTCACTATATGCAGTTGGGAAAGGAGTCGTGAAGCAAGCAAAGGCGGCTAGAGTGAGCGGTTACCTACAAATAATTTTGGGGCTTGGCGTTTTATTCGAAGTGATCAGGCGTATGGTTTTTGGCAGTGAACCTCAAAGCACTCTTATCATTGTTGTCGGTGCGGTTGCCCTCCTGGCAAACATCATTTGTTTAATTCTCATTTCCAAGCACAAAGATAGCGGCGTACACATGCGCGCTTCGTGGATATTTTCAACAAATGATGTCATTGCCAACTTGGGGGTAATTATATCTGGTGTTCTTGTTGCCATCGTTGGCAGTCGCTATCCCGACCTAATTGTGGGAACAATAATATCAATCGTGGTGATTCGTGGCGGTATAAAAATACTACAAGATGCGGACCAAACTCAGAAATCAGGAAATCGCGCCTAACAAAGCGCTGCAGAGGGGCGTTAGACATAATGAGGTGAGGACGACCTCACCTCTCAATTTCATTAGGGGACGGCTCCAATATTAATTATACGAGGTATATATGGACTGGGTTATTCTATTTGTAGCAGGTCTTTTTGAGATTGGATGGGCTATTGGTTTGAAGTATACGGATGGTTTTACAAAACTTTGGCCTACTATCGGAACTGTTTTTTCTATGGGTGCAAGTTTTATATTGCTTGGAGTTGCTTTAAAAACATTGCCGGTAGGTACTGCTTATGCGATATGGGTCGGAATTGGTGCAGTAGGTACTGCATTGTTGGGTATTTTATTGTTCAATGAATCAGCTGATACTCTAAAACTTGTAAGTTTAGGATTAATTTGTGCTGGTATTGTCGGTCTTAAACTGGCAAATGTCTAACAAACCATTGGATCACTGAACGTGATCCTCTCCCATTTGCTGGTCTTCGCTCCGCTACGTCCAACAAATGACAGGATACACACATCAAGTCTGCTACCAGAAAACCCTTCGGGATTTTCCGATATCATACTGAATGGTGATCAGCGCGCCCGTTATCATTAAAAACTTGCAATTCCAGTCTTAATATGGTATCATTTAAAGACCGAAGGAGCTTATTATGCACATTGTAAATGATATAAAACCGGTTACTTACTTAAAAAGTAGAGCAGCTGATGTACTAAAACATATCAATGAAACCCATAGACCTATGATTATCACACAAAATGGTGAGGCAAAAGCAGTCATCCAAGACCCAAAAAGCTATGAGGATATGAGAAATGCCATTTCTCTTTTAAAACTACTTTCTATTGCAGAAGAAGACATTAAAAATGGAAATACCCATAGTGAAGAAGATGTATTTGACTCCGTAGAAGAACTACTTAAAAAATGAGTGAGACGTATAAACTAAAATGGACTACAAACGCAAAAGATGATCTCTTAAATATTGTTGCATATATAAAGCAAGATAGTCCTGGTATTGCAAATGAGATATATCAAAAAATAAGAGAAAAAGCTCATTCAAGCAACTTTTTTCCTTTAAAAGGCAGAGTCGTTCCTGAGCTTCAAAAAGAGGGAATTACTTTATATAGGGAAGTCATGGCAACGCCATGGAGAATTATATATAAAGTTGGAAATGATACTGTCTATATCATGGCAATTTTGGATTCTAGACAAAATATTGAAGAATTATTACTGCAAAAGCTTTTAAAAGGCTAGATGCTAACAAATACGAAAAGACCAATAAATTACCCTAGCGGGAAAATTATTGCTCACATAGTAAAGCTCTTCACTTCATAACATTTACATAACCTATGATAGAATACCCGCTACTATAAATCAGAGGAACTGCCATGTCACTCACGCCGGAAGAAAAAGAAATTATATTAAATAGTATCAGGGATATCCCCGATTTCCCGAAAGCTGGGATCATTTTTAAAGATATCACTACACTGCTTGGCAATGCGAAAGCTTTCAATACCCTCATGGACCACCTCACCAACCGTTATCTCGGATATGATCTGGACTATATCGCGGGGATCGACGCAAGAGGGTTTATCTTCGGTTCGATCCTTGCGGACAGGCTGGGGATCGGTTTCGTACCCGTACGCAAACAGGGGAAGCTCCCCTATACCACGGTCTCTGAGAAGTACTCTCTGGAGTACGGTTTTGATGAAGTCGAGATACATATCGATGCCTTCGGTGAAGAAAAAGGGGCAAAGGTGCTCCTGATCGACGACCTCATAGCAACAGGCGGTACGGCAAAGGCGGCAGCCAACCTTATCAACAAGGTCGGTGCCCACTGTGTGGAAGCCTGCTTTATTATGGAGCTTTCCTTCCTCAACGGGCGCGAAGGCTTCAGCAGCGAAGTCTACTCCGTACTGCAAATCGACTGATTTTGCACAAACAGCGGGGTAAGCGGAAGATTGTTTACCCCTCCCTAAACTCTCATAGGATATAATCACCTTAACTAAATCATAAGAGCAACAAGCATGAAAAACTATTCAGATATCTATATTCCAAAACCAAGCCCGCACGACCCTGACGAACTGGGGCATTTTGGCAAATTCGGAGGCAGGTATGTTCCTGAAACCCTTATGCCGGCACTGGAACAGCTGAGACTTGACTACGAAGCCGTACGATTTGACAAAGGGTTCTGGGAAGAGGTGGACTACTACTACAAAAACTATGTAGGACGCCCCTCCTCACTCTACTTTGCAGCCAATCTCTCTGAAGAGCTGGGAGCAAAGGTCTATCTCAAGCGCGAAGATCTCAACCATACCGGTGCACACAAGATCAACCACTGTATCGCCCAGGCGGTACTTGCCAAAAGACTGGGAAAGAAAAAGATCATTGCAGAAACGGGTGCGGGGCAGCACGGTGTTGCCACGGCGACCGTAGCCGCGCTTTTCGGACTGGAATGCGAAGTCTTCATGGGGGCCAAAGATGTGGCACGCCAGGAACTCAATGTCTTCAGGATGAAACTCCTCGGCGCCAAGGTACACGCTGTAGAGTCGGGAAGCCGTACGCTCAAGGATGCGATGAACGATGCGATTCGCCACTGGGTGACCAATGCGCGCGACACCTATTACCTGATAGGGACAGTCGCCGGCCCTCACCCCTACCCTATGATGGTACGCGATATCCAGTCTGTCATCGGATGGGAAGCGAGATCCCAGATCCAGACTGCGGAGGGGGTACTCCCTGACAAGGTGATCGCATGTATCGGCGGAGGCTCCAATGCCCTGGGTATCTTTAACCACTTCCTCCAGGATGAAGGCGTAGAGTGTATCGGTATCGAAGCGGGCGGGGAAGGCCTGGAGTGCAAACACGGGTGTTCGCTTGAAAAAGGAGTACCCGGCGTCCTTCACGGACAGCTCAGTTACCTTCTTCAAAATGAAGACGGACAGGTTCAGGAAGCCCACTCCATCTCGGCAGGTCTCGACTATCCGGGTATCGGGCCTGAACATTCTTATCTCAAAGATGCAGGCATTGTGAAGTATGACCATATCACAGATGATGAAGCGATCGATGCATTTGTATGGCTTTCACGTGCAGAAGGGATCATCCCCGCGCTTGAAAGCTCCCATGCGATCGCCTACCTCAAAAAGTTTGACCCCGAAGAGATCAAGGGAAAAATCATCCTGGTCAACCTCTCGGGACGCGGTGACAAAGACATGATACAAGTCCAGGAAATTTTAAAAGACAGAATATAGGATAACAGATGCATTTCAATATTACAACAGACAGAATCAAAGAGATCAACGCAGATCTGGAACTCATTATCGTTGCAGGGAAGAACCTGGAACATGACTTCGTAGAGGATACAAAACTGCTTGAAAAAGCAGGTTTCAAAGGCAACCAGGATGAGCTGTGCCTTCTTGTCGAAAAAGACAGGCTCTATGCAGGAGCGGAGTCTCTTGCGCCAGAATCCATCAGGCCGGCAGTCGCTATGGCACTGCGTTCGCTGATCGGCAACAAAAGCTACAAATCCCTTAAAGTCGCTACCTATCTGGAGGAGGCTTCAACCGCATCTCTGCAGGCAATGGTAGAGGGGATCGTACTGGGAAGCTACAGTTTCAACCGATACAAAAGCGACAAACAGAAATCTGCGATCAAAACTGTAGAGATCTCGCTGGAGAGCTACAATGAGCATCAGCTTGATGCCGAGCTGGCGATCAAAGCGGTACACGAAGCAGAGATTCTTGCCCATGCCACCAACTTCACCAGGGATATCGTCAACACCACCCCCGATGACTGCTACCCTGCCGTGATGGCGGATATCGCGATCGCACTGGCAAAAGACAATGAGATGGATATCACGATCCTGAAAACCAAAGAGTTGAAAAAAGAGAAGATGGAGACACTGCTTGCCGTAGCCAGAGCTAGCCGCCACAGACCGCGCGTCATCCACCTCTCACACAAACCCAAAAATCCAAAGGCAGTTATTACCCTTGTAGGGAAAGGTCTGACGTATGACTCGGGCGGGCTCAGCCTCAAACCGGCTGACTATATGGTGACGATGAAATCAGACAAAAGCGGCGGCTCTGCCGTACTCGGCATCATGAAAGCGGTATCCGAACTCAACCTCGATGTCGAAGTACACGGTTTTGTCGGTGCGGTAGAAAATATGATCGGCGGGGATGCCTATAAGCCTGATGATGTACTCACCGCGAAGAACGGCAAGACGATCGAGGTACGCAATACCGATGCGGAAGGAAGACTGGTGCTGGCTGACACACTTTGCTATGCGCAGCAGGAGGTGAAGGCAGACTATATCTTTGACTTTGCCACACTCACAGGCGCCTGCGTCGTGGGTGTCGGAAACTACACTTCAGGGGTGATGGGAAACAGTGACCTGCCCAAAGAGATGATCCTGGAGGCCGCAAAGAACTCGGGTGAATTTGTAACCAAACTCGACTTCAACCGCTACCTGAAAAAGACACTCAAGTCGGAGATCGCCGATATCTGTAACATCTCCAACACAAGATACGGCGGTGCGATCACTGCGGGACAGTTCCTCTCCGAATTTATCGATGAGGAACACAAGGAGAAGTGGGCACACATTGATATCGCAGGCCCTGCCTTTGTCGAACATACGTGGGGAGAAAATCCGCATGGGGCAAGCGGTGCGGGCGTGCGTATGATGGTCAAACTCCTAGAAAAACTGGCTAAAGCGTAAAAGATATTTCTGGAGCTCGAAGTTTTCCCCGCTGGCTTTTGACCCATGATAGAAATGATGGATACGGTCACTGCGAGATTTCTCAAAAGAGCCATAAGTCCCGGTGCTATATAATAGATCCGGGAAAAGGATCTCTTCACACCGAATTTTGTAGCCTATCCGGATATAGAGAAAGGGGATTTGATGAGCGCATCAAATACAGTATCTTTGATTGCTCTCATTATCGTTGTTTCTCTCTTGATACTATTGACGGCAATCTATCTCTGCCATGAAAGAAAAAAGAGGGGAAAAGAAGTGCCATCACTTCGGAGAAAGCAGGAGGAAGAGCATCAAGAGACCGCTCCTTCTGCGCTGCTTCTGACCAAAAGAACACTCCCCCACACTACCAGGAAACCTTTTGAAGAGACGCCGAATGTCACGGTGGATGACTTCTATAATTTCAAAGGGGCCAGACTGCTGATCGTCGAGGATAACAGGATCAACCAAAAGATATTCCAAAGCGTACTCCAAAAATCCGGTATCCTCCTAACGATAGCCAACAATGGGAAGGAGGCCCTGGAGTATCTCTATACTCCGGACAGGGAGTTTGATCTGCTCATGATGGATATCAATATGCCGGTGATGGATGGCTATAACTGTACCAAAAGGATCCGTGCCGATCACCGTTTTGACAACCTGCCCATCATCACCTTTACCGCATTTGCCATGGGCAAGGAGATCGAACGGATGTATGCGCTCGGGGCAAACGGGCATATGACAAAACCCTTGAACAGCGGCCGGCTCTATACGGTATTCAATACCTATCTGAGTCATATAAAAAGACCTGTCTCCACACTTTCGGCGCTCAAGATGAAAGGGTTGGATGTAGAGGCCGGCATCGCGATGCATGAGGGGGATGAAGTGCTCTACAAGCAGATGCTCAGGGAGTTTATCGCGCTCTATGGTACGCTTGGCAAACAGATGCCGCAGTGGATCGAGAAGAGAGAGTATGACAAAATCAAACTTCACTGCGTAAAGCTCGGCTCCAAACTCCATTCCCTGGGTGCCTATGAGATGGAGGAGGCTGTCGCCAGGATGAAGAAGTTCTTTATCTACGGTACCGAACACCGTATCGATGAGTTCAAAGAGGTATTCCCCGAAAAACTGAACAGACTGATCATCGCGATGAGGCTCTATCTCCAGGGTGATCTTCTCTAAAACCGCAATAGACTTACGCCTCTGCCTGCCAATAAAGCATACTTCATCGGCAACTAACCCCCTCTTCACCATTTTTTAGCTAAAATCACAACCAAGAAATCATAGTAATATAAGGAACATCATGGGACTAGGCATAGGACTTGTAGGATTACCGAATGTCGGAAAATCCACCACTTTTAACGCACTGACAAAAGCACAGAATGCAGAGAGCGCAAACTACCCTTTCTGTACGATCGAACCCAACAAGGCAGTCGTTCCCGTACCGGACAAGAGACTTGATGAACTGGCAAAGATCGTCAACCCGGAGCGCATCCAGCACTCTACGCTGGATTTTGTAGACATTGCAGGGCTTGTCAAAGGTGCAAGCAAAGGTGAAGGCCTTGGAAATAAGTTCCTCTCCAATATCCGTGAAACAGAGGTGATCCTTGAGATCGTCCGATGTTTTGAAGATGAGAACATCACCCATACCGAAGGAAGTATCGATCCGATCAGAGATATCGAGATCATCGAACAGGAACTTCTGCTTGCGGACATGGATTCGCTGGAAAAACGTATCGACAGCCTCAAGAAAAAAGCCAAAGGTAAAGATAGAGATGCCGTAGCGCAGCTTGAGATCGCTGAAGAGCTGATGGAGTTTATCGCGGAAGGGAATCCTGTATCAAGCTATGAAAAAATAGATGAGGATATTTTCAAAGCGATAAACAAAGACCTCAGACTCCTGACCAGCAAAGAGATCATGTATGGGGCAAATGTCGATGAGGACGGCCTGGCAGAAGACAACGAGTATGTCAAAGCGGTCAAAGCATATGCTGCCGAGCGCAACAGAGAGGTGATCAAACTCTGTGCAAAAGTGGAAGAGGAGATGGTAGAGTTTGATGAAGAAGAGAAAGCGGAAATGCTTGGATCTTTGGGCGTTGAAGAGTCAGGACTGGATCAGATCATCCGCAAAGGGTTTGAGAAGCTCGGACTGATGAGCTACTTTACCGCCGGGGTCAAAGAGGTACGCGCCTGGACGATACGCAAAGGTACCACTGCACCGAAAGCTGCAGCGGTGATCCACAACGACTTCGAAAAAGGCTTTATCCGTGCCGAAGTGATCGGTTATGAAGACTTTATCGCGTACGGCGGAGAGCAGAAAGCCAAAGAGGCAGGAAAGAACAGACTTGAAGGGAAAGAGTACATCGTCCAGGACGGCGACGTGATGCACTTCAGATTTAACGTATAATGCAAAATAATTTTTTGCAGAGAGGAGAGTGAGATGAAAAAATTGATTTTGGCAGCGTTGATACTGCTCGGTTTGGCAGGATGCGAGAACAAGAAGGGGGCTTTTATCGAAGAGCTCCCCAGTCAAAATGATGCACCTGCTGCCATCGCCAAGCTGAAGAAGATTCTCGACGAGAGGGGGCTTACCCACTTTGCAACGATCGATCACTCGGAAAATGCCAAGCGTGTGAACATGGCGCTCAAACAAAACACGGTAGTGCTTTTCGGAAATCCGCTGACTGGTACGGTACTGATGCAGTGCAACTCCTCTATGGGGATGGACCTTCCCCTGAGGATGCTTTTTACGACAAGCTATGAAGGCCAAACGACCATCTCGTACACCAACCCTGAATATTGGTCTTTAAAACACAATATCAAAGACAAGAACTGCCTGAAACTCATCAATGAGCTGACCAAGGGTATGCGCGCCCTGGCAGAAGAAGTAGCAAAGAAGTGAGCCGATGATACTGACAACCAATGATATCCTCTACAGGATCAAAAAAGCCCTCCACCTGAGCGAGGAAGAGATACTCAAAGCCTATGCTTTGGAGGAGTATGATATGACTCCAGAACATCTTGAAAACATGCTCAAACGCCGCCTTGACAAAGGGTTTGAACCGTGCAGTTTTGAAGAGCTTGGTGTCTTTCTCGATGGGTTTGTGACGCTAAAACGCGGGCCTTCCGATAAAAAGCCAAGCGAAGATGAGGCACTGGAACTCACCAACAATCTCATCCTCAAAAAGCTCCGTGTCGCGCTCAACCTCAAAGAGCACGAACTCCAGATGCTCTTTGCCCTGGCAGACGTAGAACTGAGCAAACAGCAGCTCTCCTCCCTCTTCCGCAAAGAGAGCCACAAAAACTTCAAACCCTGCTCCGATGAACTCCTGGACAGCTTTCTGGAAGGCTTGGACGAGTTTTACTATGAAGGAGGAGAAGAGTACTAAGATTTACTCTTCTCTTCAAAAAAGTTCTTCTAAACTCCCCCCCCTTTTTCCTTATAGGGAAACAGTGAACCACACTTTTTATTTTGAAAACTGTTTTTCGAGTTCTTTCATACGCTCTGGGCTTTTTTTCGCTCCCACGATTTCGTGGGAGTGTATAGGAGAACCTGCATACAAAGATGAATGAATCGTGCTATAATCACCCATGGGAAGAAACAGATATACTGCAAGAACACTGATCAAGCTTCTTGCAGAAAAAAATGTCACCACGATACTCGAGCAACTGAAATTTTATAAAAAAGCGCATAAGAAGGATAGGGAGTATCAACTCTGGCAGGAGGGTATCAAACCAAAACTGATACAATCAGAAAATATGATGCTGCGATATATCGACTACATTCACAACAATCCTCTCAAGCGTGGATATGTGGATGAGGCAAAGCATTGGAGATACTCCAGTGTGAGAGATCATGAAGGTGTAAAGGGTCTATTAGATATTGAGAGGTGTTGGTAGATGAAGTTGCCGTATACACTCCCACGAAATCGTGGGAGCGAAAAAAAAGAAATGTTCTCTTCGTACAGCCCCTCCACTAAGGCATTGACTGGTGCGCAGAGATAAAGCGGGCGAGTAGAGGCGGTTCGGTTGGCAGGCATCGTAACTCCTTTTTCGAATGCTGTTGTCAGTCCCCTCATTATACCACAGCGGTGTTATCCGAACAAAATGTTCAACTATCGGTTATTCCTTCGTCAACAAGCTCCAGCTTACGGGACGTATACAGTCCATTACAGAACATGTATCACAACAGTGCAGGATACACTTCCAAACTCACTCTAGAAGCGAGAAAGCAAACCACCTTAACTCTCTATCCAGGTGCGTGATTACGCACCCTACGCGGTTGATTTGAAAGTGGAGGCTTTAGCCCCCCCACAGAAAGGATGTAGGTTTGGCACTGCCAAACGTCTCTTGGGAGAGTAATACTGATACAAACCGATGCTATGATGATAAATAAGATACAATATATTCATGCCAACCCTGTTAAGCAGTGATATAGTTCTGAAAGGAATTATGATCGTATAGATGGCTTACTGGAGATTGATAGATTCTGGTGATGCACTATTTGCTTATACATCCCACAAGCTGGAGCTTGGGGACGAGGTAAATAAAACTCAAAGAAAGGAAATGAAATGAAAAATGAAAAAAACTTACAGGAAGATACGATACATGAGGATTTTAAAAAACATCTAAACTCTCTGAAAGAGAGATATAGCCAAAGTACATTAAAAGAAAAACATAAATTAAATGAACATATTAAACATATTTTAGAAATACATAGCAACCTGGACACAGAAACCATAGAAAAAAATCTAAAGTAGAATAGATGAAAAAAGCTTGAGCTTGTGGACTGGAAATCCAACAATCTTAGCCTCTATTCTGGTGCATGGTTACGCACCCTACGCGAAAGACTTCTCTCCACTCAATCTCCTGCTTCCGGGGCAAAGGAAAAAATTTATTAAAAATTATTATCTCTATTACCTGCCACTGCAAGACAATTCGCTATAATGCCGATTATGAAAAAATTACTACTTATTACCACACTATTAACGACCTATCTCTCTGCAAATATCAAAACTGTTGTCAGTATCCTGCCGCAAAAAACCTTTGTCGAAGCGATCGGCGGGGAGAAGGTTGATGTCGCACTTATGGTCAAACCGGGGAACTCCCCACATACCTATGAACCCAAACCCTCACAGATGAAAGAGATCACCAAAGCCGATCTCTACTTCAAGATCGGAGTAGAGTTTGAACAGGTATGGCTAGAGAAGTTCAGCAACCTTAACCCAAAGATGAGGATCGTGGATCTTGCAGAAGGGATTGAGAAGCAGCCGATGCAGGCCCATGCACACCATGATGCGCATGAAGGAGATGAACACCACGATGAGCATGCGGAGCATGAGGAACATAATAGTCATGAAGCGCATGAGCAGCATGAGACGCTTGATCCGCATATCTGGACCGATCCGCACAATGTAGTGATGATCGCGAACAATATCTACACTGCCCTCAGCAAGCAAGATCCGGAGAATGCACCCTACTACAAGAAAAACCTTGAGGCCTTCATTGTACAGGTCAGACAGACCGATGAGACGATCCGAAAGATACTTACTGATACGCCAGAACATGCATCATTTATGGTCTTTCACCCGGCATGGGGGTACTTCGCTAAAGCGTACGGGCTGGTACAGCTTCCCGTAGAGGTCGAAGGGAAAGCACCCAAACCCCAGGAGCTTATGCAGCTGATCAGGGAAGCAAGAGAAAAGAGCGTAAAAGCGATCTTTACGCAGCCTGAGTTTTCTGATGCAACAGCCAAACTGATCTCTGAAGAACTGGGGATCAGGGTGATCAAGGTTTCGCCGCTTGCACCCGACTGGTCGCAAAACCTGATCAACCTTGCCAATGCGATCGCGGGGAAATAGCCCATGGGTGTGATCGATGTCACCAATGTAAGTTTTGCCTACGAGAAAGACCTGGTGCTGGAAAATATCAGCCTTACGGTGGAGAAAGAGGATTTCCTCGCGATCATCGGCCCCAACGGCGGGGGAAAATCCACCTTCCTGAAGTTGATCCTCGGCATCCTGAAACCTCAAAAAGGGACGGTCAGAGTACTTGGCAAAGAGCCTTCTAAAAACCTCTCTCAGATCGGGTATGTCCCGCAGAACACCAATGTCAATACCGATTTCCCCATCAAGGTGATCGAAGTGGTGATGATGGGCCATGTGGGAGGCACACGTCCTCTCTTCGGGTACGGCCAGGGGGAGATCGGCTGTGCGATGGGGGCACTGGCACAAGTGGGTATGGAGGCCTATGCCGACAAAAAGATCGGTTCGCTCTCAGGCGGACAGAGACAGAGAGTGATGATCGCTAGAGCGCTCTGCGCGCACCCTTCCATTCTTATCCTGGATGAGCCTACGGCAAGCATTGATGTCGCCGGACAAAGGGATATCTATGAACTGCTCAAGGAACTCTCCAAAAGTGTGACGATCATCGTCGTCAGCCATGATATCTCGGTGATCCTGGAGTATGCCAACAAAGCAGCCCATATCAATAAAACCCTCTCCTATCACGATATCTCCAACAAGGAAAAAACTTTCCCTACCCACGCCAGAGGCGAGCACTTCTGCGAGGTGGAGCTGCTGCAGATGCTCGGCTCAAAAAGCAGTTGCGACACCTCTGAACCTGGAAAAAAATGGAGGACAAAACCATGATCGAAGCACTCTCCTACGGATTTATCCAGCATGCGCTGATCGCAGGGGTGCTGGTCAGCCTGGCTTCGGGCATTATCGGCTCATTAATCGTCGTCAACCGTATGGTCTTTCTCGCAGGCGGTATCGCACATGCTTCCTACGGCGGCATAGGGATGGCTGTCTTTCTGGGGCTGCCCATCTTTCTTGGAGCCTCCCTTTTTGCTGTCGCAGCAGCGCTTCTCGTCTCGGTCCTGACACTCAAAAAACGCGAACGTATCGATACTTTTATCGGACTGATCTGGGCGGTCGGCATGGCGATAGGGGTGATACTCATCGATATCACTCCCGGATACAATGTGGATATGATGAGCTACCTCTTCGGCTCGATCCTCGCAGTAAGCAGCGAGGACCTCTACTTTATGGGAGTACTGCTTGGAGTGATCATAGCGGTCATGCTCTTTTGGTATCGCGATATCCTCGCTGTCTCCTATGACAGCGAATACGCAGCCCTCCGCGGGGTCAATGTACGCTTTTTCTATACGCTGATCCTGATCCTCTCGGCACTGACCGTGGTGATCGCTATCAAAGTGGTCGGGCTGATCCTGGTGATCGCGATGCTGACGATCCCGGTCTATATCGCCGAAAAACTCTCCAACTCCCTGGCACAGATGATGCTCTACTCCGGCCTTATCGCCACCTTTTTCACCCTGGCGGGGCTGGCGGTATCCTATGCCTACAACCTCACTTCGGGCGCATCGATCATTGTCATCTCGGCAGTGGGACTTGGACTCTTCCTGCTCTTGCACAAAAGAGTCTGAAGCGTCTACCGCTCAGTAGTTACATCTCCCCTCCGCTTTTGATGATATCTATCCCGAACTTCTCGCGTAGCTTCTGCATCGAATCTGTCAGCCTGGAGGCTTTCTGGTCAGGTTCATAGTGCAGAAGGTCCAGCGTCACTCCCCTCCCTTCAGCGAAGTTGGAGAGCGTAAGGTTCAGCTGGATGATCGCATGTGACAGATGGATATCGATCCGGTCAAAGAGCTGCAGCATCACCTCCTTGCAGTACTGTTCGCTGAAAAGCCTGTTGGAGCTGACGGCATCTTTGGATTTGCTGCGGTACTCATACCTGATCTTCAACGCATAGGTCGTAGGCAGATGCCCTCCCTTATAGACAAGAAAAGCCAGGTGCCTGCAGAGGATCGTGATGCGCCTGCGTATCTCATTGCGGTCGCTTACCGGGTCAAAGGTCCTGCCAATCCCGATAGACTTTTTGGCCTGAGAAACAGAAATCCCCTCTTCATCAATGCCGCAGACACGGTTGTAGAGCTGTCTTCCCGGTTTGCCCCAGGAGTAAAAAAGCGCCTGCCTTGCTTTCACATCCCCCAGCGTACGTATCCCGCGTACCGAGAGACGCTCCTGGTACCCTTTGCCGATACCCGGAAACTTCTCTATGGGAATATCTTTGATAAAGTAGTCCACTTCACCCGGATAGATCACCTTGATACCGTGCGGTTTGGCAAACTCCGTGGCGAGCTTCGCGATCCACTTGCTTCTGGATGCGCCGATGGAGATGGGGAGCTTCAGCTCTTCATAGACCCTGTTTTTGATCTTCAGTGCAAAAGATTCGATCTCCCGGTCGGAGACCCATCCGCTGACATCCCCGAAAAATTCATCGATACTGAACTGCTCCACCGAGGGGATCTCACGCTCCAGCATCACCCTCAGCTGGCGTGAAAGCTCATGATAGAGCGGATAGTTCGGCGGCAGTACCTTCAGATGCGGACAGTGCCTGAGCGCCTCTGCCACACTCATTGCCGTTTTGACCCCGTATGCACGCGCTTCGTAGGAGGCGGTGGTGATGATCCCCCGTACCCTGCCGTCGGGATCCACAAAATACTCCTCGAAACTCTTCCCCTCATTGCTGCTGAGGATCGAACTGGTAAAGGCCCCCTCTATCGCACTGAGATACCTGCGCTCTTTTTTGCGGTCAAAGATACTCAGGTTGCTCCTTCCGCCCACGGCGATGGGTATGCCGTGCAACTCGGGGGCATCGATACGGTGTGCGGCTGCAAAAAAGCAGTCCAGATCCAAGTGTAACATCATGATGTAACTCTACCAGATACTGCAAAAAGGTCTTCAAAATCTTTCAAAATGCGATATTTTGCTATACTTCTGTTATGGAAATATTTTTACAGACAATCGGTGCACTCAATGATGAGACCAGGATCAAGCTTTTGCGCTTCATAGACCAGCATGGGCCTGTCTGTGTCTGCGAACTGGAAGTGGCATTCGGGATGATCCAGTCACGCATCTCCCGCCACCTCAAGATACTCAAGGATGCGGGCTTCCTGCGTGTAGAGCGTCAGGGACGCTGGGCCTACTACGCTATCCGTTCCCCGCTTGACAAGTTCCGCAAGAATGTACTCAAAGAGATCAGCTATCTGGAGATCGAGCTTCCAGAGTTCAGCAAGGGGTGTGCCAATGGTTAAAACCTCCATTTCAGCCATCATCCTCTTCTCTCTTGCTGCAGCTCTGGTGTTTTATTATTTTGCTGAGGGGCTGTCAGAAGGGCTGTGCAGCAACAAGATCTACCGGGAGTACCCTTCACCGGACCGATCGCTCAAAGCCGTGGTCTTTCAAAGAGAGTGCGGGCCGAGCAGCGGTGCGACAACCCAGATCTCTCTTATCGATGCGGCTGAAACGCTGGAAAACCGTGCCGGAAATATCCTGGTACTGAAAGGCAAACCTGAAAATGCTGCTCCGGCTATCGCGTGGAAAAGCGAGCAGGAGATGATCATTTACCGCGCTATCGACGGTAATGAGTTCAAGGCAGAGACCCGCTATGATCGGGAAACACCTGTCAAAATAGACTATCAAAAATGAACTGGCTTGCACACGTATTGCTCTCCGAAGAGAAGGTTGACTTCCAGCTGGGGAACTATCTTGCCGATCCGCTCAAGGGAAGAGCCTGGGAGAGCGCCAGTGCTGACCTGCAAAAAGGGATAAGCGTCCATAAACTGATCGACAGCTATACAGACAGCCATGAGATCGTTGCCCTGAGCAAATCCAGACTCAGGGAACAGGGGCTGCTCAGGGGAGTCATCATCGACCTGACCTATGACTACCTGCTCTCAAAGCACTGGGAGAAGTTCTCCACTGTACCCAGAGAGAGATATATCACAGACTTCTACGCAAATGCCCTCAGACGCGCTCCCTCTCTGCCGGAACATCCCCAAAGACTCATCAAGAATCTGGTAAAGCAGGACAGGCTCAACAAATACAACTCCCTTGAGCAGCTTCATCGGGTATTTATGAGTGTCGATGGCAGATTGTCCCCGAAACTCTCAGCCAGAGAGACCGCAAGCAGCTATATCAGGGATGTAGAACGCGTAAGAGCAGAGCTTGAAAAGGATTTTCTCTCTTTTTTCCCTGACCTGCGCAACTATCTCAGAACCCATCTGGATCACCGTCACATCGGGCACTGGAGACATGATGGATAGGCTTCCTCCGCTTCCAAAGTTCATCGCTGACTGGCATCTGGGAAGGGTAGCGAAATACCTGCGGATACTGGGGTATGATACCCTGTACTTCCCGCATATCGAAGATAATGACCTGATCAAGATGGCAAACGAAGAGGGGCGTATTATTTTGACGAGAGACCGTGAGCTTTCAGAACGTAAACATGCCAATGCTTTTTTGTTGAAGCCGACAGAGACGCAGAGCCAGCTCAAGACCATACTGGAGCATTTTCACCTCTCCAAAAAGATCGAAGGCAGGTCACGCTGTATCGTCTGCAACACTCCTCTGGAAATCGTCGATAAGGAAGAGGTCTTCGATCAGCTTCCCGAAGGGGTCAAAAAGCATTTTGAGTTTTTCGAACGCTGCCCCGGTTGCGGCCGTATCTACTGGCATGGAGACCACTACCGCAATATGGTCTCTTTTTTGAAGGAGATAGAGTAGATCAGCTCCCTTTGGCATACGCAGCGAGGATCTCATCGAGGTGTACTTCCCGATCTCCGTCATCGTCTATCTCACGGGATTCGCATAACCCGCAGAGTGTCCCTGCTTCTGTGCGCTCTTTCAGAGCATCCATCGTTACGGCACCGTTTCTGATCGCTTCCCTGATCTCTCCGAGTGTGGTACCCATACAGTAGCATACCTCATAGTCATCATCCAGTTTTTCTATCTCTTCTCTGGTCATACGCTATCCTTTCTTATAATGATCTATTCAAAATGTAACCAAAAGCGTGTAAATAGTCAAGTGATCCCTCAAATCGATCATCAAAGTGAAATGCATTGAGCTACTTTTTCTTCGACAAATTGCTTTGATGATGGAATATCTTATAGGCCGATATCATCAGAACGAACGCCAACAGTAAAACGAGCATTTTGCTTGAAACAATTCCGAGCATTGCTGATCCTATGGCCGCTCCGACCACAGAACCGATAGCCAACGCAGCAAACAGGCCACGCTCTTCCTGCAAAACAACAAACGCCTGGCTTCTGCTGTATCGTGCAAATCCGACAACCATTGTCGGCAGGCTGATCGCCAACGATAGGCTCCCTGCGAGTTTCACATCGACACCGTAAAGAAGCACGATCACAGGGATCAACAATTCACCGCCGGCCACACCGAGCATTGAGGCGACGACACCGATGCCGAACCCGGCCAGGATACCTGCGATGATCTGCAGATACAGGGTGTCAAAAAGCGCTCCCTGCTGATCCTGCAGGAACCAATGTTCAAGCAATAATACCGCAGCAAGGAACAACAATAGAAAGAAAATAATACGATCCAGCAATGCTTCATCGATCTTCATCGCAAAACCTGCAGCGATCCACGCCCCGGCCAGTGATCCGAGAAGCAGGTTGATGATGATACTTTTATATTCCCATATCTGCTCAAAGGGAATTTCGTATGACCTGAAAAGCAGTGCAAAAAATACCACGATCAAAGAGGTCGCCTTGTTGAGTATGACCGCCTTTAAGGTGTCCAGTCTAAAAAGCCCTTTGAGGATCGGCAGCCTGAATTCTGCTCCGCCCAGACCGATCAGCCCCGCCAATGTCGCGACAGCTCCTCCTGCACCAAATCCCTGTAAAAAACGTTTCATCGATCCCCCTGTTTAACAAAATCTATAATCCTTATGTCTTATAGATTTTATGTCAAAAAAATTTATTTAGCATAGCACTAAACTGTTATCAGGCTGCTGACATGGGATGATAGAGCGTCTCCGATCATGGATGCTTTGCCTAAAACGCATAAGTCACCAAGAGTTTGGCAAGCTCATCTTCGCTCAACAGTCCAATGTGCCTGTAGACCTCTTTGCCCTCTTTGTCATAGATAATTTGAGTGGGGATCATCATGATACCAAGACGGGATGCAGCTTCACGCTCTTTTTGAACGTTGATAAAATGAATATTGTATTCAGGGTGTTTTTGTGTGATCGCATAAAGCCTGCTGCCCATCACCTTGCAACTGTGACAGCTCTCTGCCCCTACTTCCAAAAAACAGGGTTTCCCTTTTCCGATATTTTGCTGCACCTGTTTGTAGGGACTCTCTTTGAGCGTATGGCCTTCACCAAACGCCTCCAACGTAAAAAACATTAAAAAAAGTGTAAGTAAAAATTTCATTTTCTTTCCTAATACTGTAAGTAGGCCTGCCATAAAAAATAGAAACCTATTCCTATAAGGAGTATGGCAAAACCTTTATTGATGGTGTTTGACACATTTGCAATGACTCGGTTCGAGGCAATACTCTGTGCAAATCCAACCGAGACACCTGCGATGAGAAGAAGCAGTGAGTGGCCCAGTGCAAATGTCAAAATCAGTCCATAGGCATACACATAGCCGCTGTTTGCGGCAACACTAATGATCGCGACCAGAGGCGCTGAGGCGCATGGTGTGCTGACCAAACCAAAAATGATCCCTATCAAAAACCCGCCGAAGAGGCGATATCTGATCAAATGCATCATGATTGATGACTTATTGACCTCACCCAGGAGACCCCAGGCATACAGACCGATCAGTATACTCACCATTGAAGCAAGCAGATATGCCCACAGGGGAGCCACGGAAAAGAAACCGCCGAATTTGGCAACGATCAATCCCAAAATGGAAAAACTGAGCATCACACCTATGGCAAACAAAAAGGCATAGGCATAGGTATACCATGCTTTTTTTCTGTCTTCCAGATCCTTGTTCAATGCGACAGCACTTCCTACCAGCAGCGGCACAGAGACCAGTGAGCAGGGAGCGATCGCTGTGATGCTCCCCGCTCCGAATGCACCGATAAACGCAACAATAGAATTTGATTCAAGCAACGCTAAGATCGTCTCTTGCATCTTTACCCGTTTATCAGTGCTACGATTTCATCTACACTCAACAGCTTGCCGGTGCTGACGACTTTACCATCGATCACAAGCCCCGGTGTACTCACGACTTGATACTCCATGATCTTCATGATATCCTCTACCTTTTCTATCTGGGCGAATTTTCCGCTTTGAGCCACTGCCTGTTTCACTGCTTCTTCAAGGGCTTTACATTTTGCGCAACCCGTTCCTAAAATTTCGATCTTCATAGTAAACATCCTTTCATCATCGGTTCCAACTCCTCTGCCTTTACATCACCTGTGATCGTGATACTCGCGCCGTTCTCCTCAGCCGAAACTTCGATATTTTCGATCTTTGCCATCATTTGCGGATCGCATGCACAACTGCACTGCCCATCCCGGCACTCCTGTACCTTGGCCGCAATATCTTCTGCTTTGAAACCGCCCAAAAACGCTTTCACACCACTCGCTGTATTGTTTACTTTAAACATCATTTCTCCTTTTATAAAATTGCATTGAACAGATACCCGATAACGATGATCCCGCTTCCGACTATGGCAAAAAAGATGCCGATGAGTTTGAGCGAAAGAATCTTTTTGAGTATCAGTGCTTCGGGCAGGCTCAGTGCCGTGACCGCCATCATAAAACTCAGCGCCGTCCCCAGAAGCATCCCTTTGTCTGTGAGCACTTCTATCAGGGGCATCACACCTGCCGCATTGGAGTACATCGGGATCCCCATAATCACGGCGATGATCACGGCAAAGGGATTGCCCTCACCAGTATAGCGTGCGATAAAATCCGTCGGGATATACCCGTGTATCCATGCCCCTACCCCTACACCAAGCAGTACATAGAGATAGATCTTCCTGAAGATATCCGATGTATATCTCCATGCCTCTTTTGCTCGATCTTTAAACGACAGCTTGACAAGTTCGGCTTCCAGTGCCGTATCCGTGGGTTTCACCTCCAGCAGTATCTCTTTTTCCACATTCATCTTACCGATAAGGTATCCTCCGATGATAGAGACCATCAGCCCGAAAGCGATATAGATCGCGGTCACTTTCCAGCCAAAAAGCCCAAAGAGCATCGCTATGGCGATCTCATTGTTCATCGGAGCGGAGATCAGATAACTGAACGTCACGCCTACCGGGATCCTTGCCTGAATAAACCCAAGAAAAAGCGGGATCGCAGAGCAGGAGCAAAACGGCGTGATGATCCCGAACAGGGAAGCCCCCACATGACCGTAGAGTGCCGACTTCCCCTGGAGATGTGCCCTGACATACTCCGTATTGACCCATGTTCTCAAAAAGGAGACGGCAAAGATGATCGTAAGCAGCAAGAACCCTATCTTTACCGTGTCATAGATAAAGAAGTGTAAGGCATCCGCCAGCCTCCCTTCCATCCCTGCGAAGCCGTAGATAAACTCCTTGGAGAGTTCATACCACATTTAACAAAGCTCCTCTTTGATCACAGGCAGCAGCTCTTTTTCAATGAGGTTGAGTGTTTTTTCATACTCCTCTACCGCTTTGCCGCTTGGGTCATCAAAGCCCAGATGTATTGTCTTGACCGCTTTGGGAAACATAGGGCATGTCTCATTGGCATGGTCGCAGACCGTTACGACCAGATCAAAGGGTGTATCCAGTACCGTATCGATGACTTTTGAGTGATATTCATCCCTCCAGTACCCTTTTGATTCCAGAAGTGCCTGTGCATTCGGATTGACTTTTCCGCTCGCCTTGACGCCTGAACTTTGAGCGAAGACACAATCACCAAGCTTGGCATTGATCAAAGCCTCTGCCATGATGGAACGGCAGCTGTTTCCCGTACATAATATCAATACATTTTTTTTCATAGTTTACATCCTTGTGTTTGTGATATTTTGTTTAAAGCCGGAAGTACGATATCAAGGTGACGTATCTCTTCCAGGGCTTCACTGCGAAAGCGGTCTAACGGTTTTCTGATGGAGTAGTAGGCCCAGGTCCCCTTACGATCAACCCGTAAAAATCCGGCATCTTTGAGGATTTTCAGGTGACGGGAGAGACGTGACTGGATCATCTCGAAGGATGCCTGCATGTCGCAGACACAGGTCTGGCCGTATGTATCCAGAAAACGCAGGATCAATACCCTGGTCTCATCATTCAATGCGGCAACACTTTTTAAGAAAATTTCCATCGTTTACTCCTTTCAGGATCGGCAAAGTATAACAGAATTAAATCCTTAAATCAAGATATCTTGATATATTTATTCTATTTTCGCTATAGTTAGCAAATTAATTCATGGGAGTTACTATGTTTCTGGCAATTTCGGTCTTTTTATTGACCTTGGTCTTTGTGATCTGGCAGCCCAAAGGGCTTCAGATCGGCACAACAGCAGTGATAGGTGCCATCGTTGCACTGCTGGCTGGTGTAGTCAGCTATACAGATGTGATCGTGGTCATTGATATTGTCTGGGATGCCACACTGGCTTTTATCGGGATCATCATCCTTTCGATGGTGCTTGACCAGATAGGATTTTTCGAGTGGGCAGCGATCAGGATGGCGAAACTGAGCCGTGGCAGCGGGAACAGGATGTTTGTCTATATCCTGCTTTTGGGTGCCCTTGTTTCAGCATTCTTTGCCAATGACGGTGCAGCACTTATCCTCACCCCTATTCTGCTTGCAAAGATGAAGTACCTCAAGATGAACCCGCTGGCGATCTTCGCTTTTTTGATGGCAGGAGGATTTATCGGTGACAGCGCATCCAACCCGCTGGTGATCTCCAACCTTACCAATATCGTAACGGTCGGCTATTTTGATATCGGCTTCGTGGAGTATGCGAAAAATATGTTCTTACCAAACCTACTGTCGATCTTCGCTTCCATAGCAGTGCTGTGGATCTATTTCCGTAAAGAGATCCCCCTGAAAGTGGATGTCTCTGCACTGCCGGAAGCCTCTTCGGTCATCAAAAACCAGACGATGTTCAAGCTCTCCTGGTTGTTTTTGGCACTGCTGATGATCGGCTATTTTATCGGCGATCTCTATCACCTTCCGGTTTCCGTGTTTGCTCTGGGCGGGGCACTCCTCTTTTTGGCTATCGCAAACCGCTTTAAGGCGGTCAAACCGATCATGACCATCAAAGCCGCACCCTGGCAGGTGGTCTGGTTCTCTATCGGGCTCTATGTCGTGGTCTACGGGCTGAAAAATGCGGGGCTTACCGAGATCATCGCCTCCTGGATCACCGCGCTCAATGCACAGGGGAGTGCCATGGCTGTCATCGGAACCGGATTCTTATCCGCCATCATCAGCTCCGTGATGAACAATATGCCCACGATCATGATCATGGATATCGCGATCGACCATGTGGGATATGTCGGCAATGAGGCACTGGTCTATGCCAATATTCTCGGTGCAAACCTTGGGCCGAAAATGACACCGATCGGTTCGCTTGCCACCCTGCTCTGGCTGCATGTTTTGGCCCAAAAAGGAGTGAAGATAGGCTGGGGAGAATATATGAAAGTCGGGCTGGTCATCACCCCGCCTGTATTGCTGGTCGCGCTTCTGGGGCTATTGTAAACTTCGAGTGATATAATGCCAATATTTCTCCTAAAAGGAAAATTGGTTTATGAGTACTATTTTCAATCCGAAGCTCTTTACAATGCTCAAAGACGGAATTTCAAAAGAGCAGATATATTCTGATGTGATAGCCGGTACGATAGTGGGGATCGTTGCCCTGCCCCTTGCTATCGCTTTTGCCGTTGCCAGCGGTGTTTCGCCAGAAAAAGGTATTATCACCGCAGTGATCGCAGGGATCATCATTTCTGCGCTGGGCGGAAGCAAAGTACAGATCGGCGGACCCACCGGTGCTTTTATCGTTATCGTGTTTGCAATCGTGGAACAGTATGGAATTGACGGATTATTGATCTCAACAATCATGGCCGGGATCATCCTGATTTTCTTTGGACTCTTTAAACTGGGCAATCTATTGCGCTATTTCCCGGAACCGTTGATTGTTGGTTTTACAAGCGGTATCGCACTGGTGATCTTTTCAACACAGATCAAAGATGCCCTGGGTTTAGATATCGATCATGTTCCATCCGACTTTTTTGAAAAATGGGCAACCTATTTGCATCATATGCATGAGGTCAACCCCTATGCCCTGGCTATCACCGCCGCAACTATATTGATCACCGTATACTTCAAATATATCAATAAGAAAATACCGGGTTCATTTGTAGCCATTATACTCTTGACCCTTTTGGTTCAAATATTTGATGTGCCCGTCACTACTATCGGAACATTTTTCAGCTCTATCAGCAGCGAAATAACATTTGCAATACCGGATTTTCAACTGAGTGATTTGGGGACCTATCTGGTTCCTGCATTTACTATTGCGATTTTGGGCGGTGTAGAGTCCCTGCTCTCAGCTGTCGTAGCAGATGGTATGATAGGCGGTAAACATCGTTCCAATACAGAACTGATAGCCCAGGGGATAGCAAATATCACGACGCCCTTTTTGGGAGGGATCCCTGCGACCGGTGCCATAGCAAGAACGGCAACCAATGTCAAAAATGGCGGCAGAACCCCGATAGCCGGTATTGTACATGCTTTGGTGCTGCTATTGATCATGCTGTTTTTTATCAATTATGCGAAGCTTATCCCCATGTCGATCTTAGCCGGGATTTTGATCGTTGTTTCTTTTAATATGAGCGAATACAGATCTTTTATTTCTATCCTGAAAGGTTCTCCTTATGACTATATTATTTTAGTGACAACCTTTATTTTAACTGTATTGGTAGATTTGACCTTTGCCATTGAGGTGGGTATTGTCCTGGCTTCATTGCTCTTTATGCACAGAATGGCAAATATTGACGGAAATAAAATGATTAAAAGTGATGATGAAGATGATATAGAGAATTATGAAACTCTACCCAAAGGTATCTCTGTCTATGAGATCGGCGGACCGGTATTTTTTGCTTCAGCCAAACAATATGCACAACAACTGCAAACCATCGGAATCCAATCGCAAGTTTTGATCATTCGAATGAGATATGTCAGTTTTATCGATTCAACGGCATTGCACAATTTTAAAGAGACGATCAAATTATTAAGAGAGAGCGGAATATCCGTTTTGACATCCGGCACCAATGATGATGTGTTTAAAGAGTTAAAACATCACGGCGTAGTAGAATTGATAGAGGAGAGCAATATGCACAAAACCTATCAAAGAGCCGTTGCACAAGCCAGAGAACTCTTGAGCAAAGAAGCCTGATCAGCAGAAAATAAATTTTTCCAGTATATGATCAATTGTGCCCCTTTCCCCTGCCTCTTCACATCACTCCCATTCGTCCCCGATGGGAGTGCAAATGGAAGTCAGGTAAACAGTAACAGTGAAATCCATCGCTAGATGGCAGAGAGGCAAAAGATCTCAGAAAATCCAAGGCTCATAATGAACGTTTGAAACTCAGCTTCTGAGTTTTTTTGCGAACTCAAGTGCCTGAGGAGTCGGGTTTTCCCCCGCTATGATCCGCGCGATCTCTTGTATCCTCTCCTGATCGTCCAGGCTTCTCACCTCACTCTTTTGCGTCTCTTTATGGACCACGAAGTGCTGGTCGGCTTTGGCGGAAAGGTGCGGCTGATGGGAGATGGCGAAGATCTGGTACGCTTTGGAGAGCCGGGAGATCATCTCCGCGATAGCGATGGACTCATCCCCGCTCACATTCGCATCGATCTCATCCAGGATCAGAACGCCTCCCCGTTTCTCCGTCCCGATCGTAGAGGCCATCAGTGCCAGACGTACACGGTTGAACTCCCCTCCGCTCAGGGTATCAGCAGCAGAGCCGCCAAGCAGCACATCACACAGATCACTTCCCGACTCATCGAACGGTTTTGGGCTGAAAACAAAACTGAGCGCAGGGAGTTTAAGCGCGGAGAGATACTCCTTCAGCGTCTCCTCTATCACCCTTGCCTCTTTTTGGCGGTAGGAGGAGAGCTGTTGTGCCAGGATATGCAGTTCACCAGCCTCCATCATGATGAAATTCTCCAGCATACTCTTGTCCTGCTCGATATTCTCGTAGCCTGCAAGCTCTTTTTTCTTCTCCTCTTTGTAGAGAAGCGTCTCTTCAATAGATCCGTAGCGGTTTTTAAGTGCCGTCAGATCCGAAAGGCGGTCGAGTATCTGCTCGACGTCCATCTCTTCCAGCTCTTCCGCCAGGGTCTCTGTCTCTTCAAAATCCGCACGCACCTGGTTCATCACATCGGTAAACACAGAAGCATCTTTATCCAGCAGCCTGTATACCTCCTGAACGCTTGCTTCTGCGTCAAAGATCGCCGCTGCCTGCTGCATCACCTCTTTGATCTTGTCGATACGCGAAAGCTGCTGCTTGACCTGCATCAGCGCTTCATCCTCTCCCGCTTTCGGATCGATCTTCTCGATCTTCTCCACTTCATACCGGGCAAACTCTATCAGTTCGGCAAGCTTGGCTTCATCCTCTTTGATCTTATTGAGCTTATGAAGCTGATCTTTATAGATGGCATAACGTTTTTTATACTCTTTTGAGAGCTTTTTATAGGTTTTGTCCTTGGCAAAAAGTGCACTCTCGATCAATGCCAGAAGTTTCTCGGACTCAAAGCCGCCTTTGTCCCGTACACTCAGATATTGCACGTAAGGAGCAAAAAGTTCCCGAAGCACTTTTTTGGAGATATTCTGCCCATCGATATAGTGACGCACCTTCTCTTTTTTCAGTGTCTTGATCGTCACCTCTTCTTCGAGAGAATATGCTTCAGACTCCAGACTGCCCGGTTTGGAAAGGCTGACTTCACACAATGCAGCTGCACCGGAAGCAGTATGTCCGAAACTTGAGAGTATCGCGGACATCAGTACCGACTTCCCGGCACCGCTGGGACCGGTAAAGACCACAAGCCCCTGCTCAAACTCTACCTCAACTTCTGAAAAAGTGACAAGTTCACGAAGATACAGACGCCCGATCAATGTGTATCTCCCCAGGAGAGTTTTTCGCGCAGCACGGAGAAGTAGTTTCGTTCTTTTCTATGCAGCAGCCTTGCCCCTCTTTTCGCTCCCTTGATGACCAGCACATCCCCTTCAAATATCTCATAGGCATCCTGTCCATCGATCATCGCCATCACTTTTTCATCCGGAGAACTGAGTTCCAGGGTAAAATCGGCCGGCACCACAAGCGGACGCTGGGTCAGGGAATGCGCCATAATGGGCGTCAGGATGAACGCTTCGGTGAGCGGGTACATCACAGGGCCGCCTGCTGCCAGGTTGTATGCCGTCGATCCCGTAGGCGTCGCGACGATCACCCCGTCTCCCTTGTAGCTGTTGAACATCTCCCCATCGATCGCCGCATTGACCTGTACCATCTTGGAGATCACCGGACGGCTGATGACCACATCGTTGAATGCAAAAAATGTCTCTTTTTCTCCGGATGCTTTACGGATATACCCCTCGATCATCATCCTCTCATCGACACGGTACTCCCCCTTCAGCAGCTGCTCCAGAAACTCCTCCACCTCTTCGATCGTGATATCCGCCAAAAAGCCGAGGTTGCCTGCATTGATCCCCAGTACCGGTTTACGGTAGTCATAGCTTCTTCTGACCAGAGAGAGGAGTGTACCGTCACCCCCCAGAGAGACCAAAAAGTCCGAAGTTTTGCACAGCTCGTCAAACGCAATCCCCTCCAAACCGATCATCTCGGCAGAGTGTTGCGACAAAAGTACACGGATACCCTTCGTCTCAAACTGACCCCTGATATTCTCATACAGCGGTTTGATCTCGGGCGAATCAGGCTTGAGTATAAAGCCTGCTGTTTTTATCTGTGCCAATCTTTCCAAGGTATGACGCTCCATTGTTTTATTATTTATTAGAGTAGCATAGTTTTGCTTTGTCGGTTTTAGCAAAGAGTATGCTGATTTTGTATTTTATATGCTTTTCGGATATAAGGGTTAAAATGTGTCATTTTGTCATATTAACGGTTCAAAAAATCTACTCCATGCCTTAAAGATTTTTATACCAGATTTTTGCTATTATTTCTGCATTAGATATAGAAAGGGGAAAAAGTGCGATCGCCTAAAGGTTTTGGAAAACGCTATTTTACACTGGCTGCTATCCTGGCTTACAGTATAGAAAGAAAACTGCAAAACCAAACCGTAAAGATCACTTCCCTTTTCACGCAGAAACTTTTATCAAAAGAGGAGGATATTGAAGAGAACGATCCTCCTTCGGATCTTTTGGTATCTCTGCGCATGCTAAACGCCAAGCCCTGTCACTGCAACTGCTTTTACAAGCTGAGAACCAGGATCATCCTGAAAATCAATCTTTTTATTCCCAGATGCCCCTACTATACCACATGGTTCGCATTTAGAAGGACCGGTGTCCACCCTCCCCGCATTACACTCTAATCCATTATCAAACATTTATCAACATCAAAACCAAAAACATATCAAAGGATAGTGTCATGTCAAACAAAAGCTATATTGTAGGATTTCCAAGAATTGGAGAACAAAGAGAGTTAAAAAAATCACTGGAGGATTTCTGGGCACAGAAGTGCACATTTGACGATGTCAAAAAGGTGGCAGGCGAGCTCAAAAGCCGACACTGGGAGTATCAGAAAAAAGCAGGCATAGACTTCATCAGTTCAAACGACTTCAGCCTCTATGATACGATGCTGGATACAGCGGTGATGCTGGGTGCCATCCCAAAAAGATTTCAGGCACTGAAGGATGAAGCACGCTATTTTGCTATGGCTAGAGGGAACAAAGAGAGTGTCGCGATGGAGATGACTAAGTGGTTCAACACCAACTACCACTATATCGTCCCCGAACTCAGCCTTGAGGACCAGTACCGTCTCAACAGTGAAAAAATCATCAATGAATACAAAGAGGCAAAAGCCCAGGGGATCAAAACCAAGATCAACCTCATAGGCCCCATTACCTTCCTGGGACTCTCCAAAAGGGTAGACAGGGGAGACACCTATGCACTTCATTCAAAAATATTGCCGGTTTACGAGGAACTGCTAAGAGAGATCTCCCCACTCGATGATGAGATCACCCTGCAGATCGATGAGCCTGTTTTTGTCAAGGATAACGAGACAAAGGTACTCAGCCTTATCAAGCCGACCTATGACCGTTTGGCTGCGGTCTCGGACAACATCAATATCATTGTGACCACCTACTTCGAGCACTCCAACGAAGCGACAAAAGTACTGGTCAACACACCGGTCTGGGGAATCGGGCTTGATTTTCTGCATGGCCCGAAAAACAGCGAATCTCTGGAGCTTATCGCAAAAAGCGGCAAAAAACTGATCGCCGGTGTGGTAGACGGCAGAAATATCTGGAAAAACGACATCGAGGCGACACTGGGCCTCCTGGAGAATATCGCAAAGAGTGTATCCAAAGAGAATATCATCGTCTCTTCCTCCTGCTCGCTTCTGCATACGCCGTTTACCCTGAAGTATGAAGAGAAGATGGATGCCGAGATCAAAAACTGGTTGAGCTATGCGGTAGAGAAGCTGGATGAAGTCTCGCTCGTCACAAAGCTCTTCTTTGAAGGCGAAGACAAGCTCAACGAAGAAGAGAAGAGAGCCTTGGCAGATAACAGAAAAGCCAACGAGAGCAGAAGAACCTCTACGCGCATTCATGATCAAGAGGTGCAGAAGAGAGTGGCAGAGTTCAAGAAACTCTGCAGAGACGGCGATTATGAAGAGAGGATCAAGCTCCAAAAAGCGCTTTTGGGATACAAAGAGCTGGCGACCACGACCATCGGTTCATTCCCTCAGACACCTGAAGTGAGAAAAGCAAGAAGAGAGTTCAAAAACGGGCTGATCTCAAAAGAGGAGTATGAAGCGCAGATGAAAGCCTATATCGATGAGTGTGTCGCCTTCCAGGAGGAGTGCGGTCTTGAGATCCTGGTACACGGAGAACCGGAGAGAAACGATATGGTCGAATACTTCGGGGAGCAGCTCAAGGGATACGGCTTCAGCCAGAACGGCTGGGTACAGAGCTACGGCAGCCGATGTGTCAAACCGCCGTTTATCTATGGGGACATCAGCAGACCCAAACCGATGACAGTCGACTGGATCACCTATGCGCAGAGCAGGACCGAAAAACCGATGAAAGGAATGTTGACTGGCCCGGTGACGATACTAAACTGGTCATTTGTAAGGGATGACAAACCAAGAGACGAAGTCTCCAAACAGATCGCGGTGGCTCTGAGCGATGAGATAGACGACCTTCAAAATGCCGGTATCAAGATCATCCAGGTCGATGAAGCGGCCTTCAAAGAGGGGTATCCGCTAAGAGAAGAAAATATCGGAACCTATGAGGAGTGGGCGGTCAGAGACTTCAAGATCGCAGTAAGTTCTGCCAGAAAAGAGACACAGATCCATACACACATGTGTTACAGTGAATTCAATGACATTATCAAAACCATTGAAGCGATGGATGCGGATGTCATCTCGATAGAGACAGCCCGAAGCGGTAATGAACTGTTGAAGATCTTCAAAGAGGTCGGTTACAAACAGGAGGTCGGTCCCGGTGTCTACGATATCCACTCACCGAGAGTACCAAGTGTCGATGAGATCGTCAAACAGATCAAACTGCTGCTTGAAGTACTCCCCAAAGAACAGCTCTGGATCAATCCGGACTGCGGCCTGAAAACACGTAAATGGGAAGAGGTGAAACCAAGCCTTACTAATATGGTCGAAGCGGTCAAAATCGTCCGAAATGAACTGAACCGTTAAAATCCGCTACGCTTTACAAAGCACCTACGGAGTTCCTGCGCATTGCGCAGGAACCTCTTCTTAATTTATAGAACCTTCAAACATTTAAAATTTACACAACATGGCGTTTGCGGCTACCTTCCTCTGATCATCCCCGCAACTTTCATGGCTGCTACAGCTACAGCACCCACGATCAACCCCACCAACAGTTCACCGAAAATAAAGGGGATCACCTCCACCCACGTATGGATCGTATGCACATTGTGCACGAAGATCCCTCCGGCGACGAGCAGCATCGCCAGCGTACCGATGACAGCAAGGGCCTTGATCACCTTGGGCAGGGCAAGCACGAAGAACATCCCCACCCTGCTCTCTCCGCCGCCCAGTGCGATCAGCTTATAGCCGAAATCATCCATACGTACCAGCAATGCCACGATACCATAGACCCCCACTGTAGCCAGGAAGGCGACAAATGTCACGGCTGCGATCTGTACGCTGAGCGGTTGAGTGGCAACCGCACTCAGCGCGATGATCACGATCTCTATCGAGAGGATAAAGTCGGTAATGACGGCGGATCTGATCTTCTCTTTCTCCTGCGCAAGCACCTCTTCGTCGGAAAGTTGTTTCAGGTTCTCAATATGTATATGTTCGCCGTGCGGTACAAAATACTCATAGATCTTCTCTGCTCCTTCATAGGCCAGATAGACCCCGCCGACCATCAGGATCGGTACGATGATCCACGGGGCAAAGGCACTGAGCAAAAAGGCAAAGGGGAGTATGATCGCCTTATTGACAAAGGAGCCTTTGGTGATCGCCCAGATCACCGGGAGCTCACGCGAAGAGGCAAACCCCGAAGCCTTCTCGGCATTGACGGCAAGATCATCCCCGAGTATCCCCGCGGTCTTTTTCGTAGCCACTTGCGTCATCGTCGAGACATCGTCCATCAGTAGCGCGATATCATCCAAAAGCGCAAAAAATCCTGCTGCCATAGCCATTCTCCTTGATTTGTACAGATTCTATGTGTGTTATTCTACCATCTTCAAACTCTTAAACAACAATTGGATATAATCGCGTCACTATTCAACATACAGGACAGGAAGCGACGTGAGAACACATTATTGTGCCCAAGTAAATGAAACAAACATTGGTGAAGAGGTCACTGTAGCGGGTTGGGTTTCCAGCCGCAGAGACCATGGTGGACTGATCTTTATCGACCTCAGAGACAAGGATGAAGTAGTACAGCTGGTCTGTGACCCTGCTGACAATGCAGAAGCCCACAAACTGGCTGAAGAGGTAAGAGATCAGTTCGTACTGATCGCTACAGGTAAAGTGCGAGCAAGAGGCGAAGGTCTTGAGAACCCGAAACTCAAAACAGGAAAGATCGAGATCGTCGTTAACAAACTCGTAATCGAAAACCGCTCCAAACCTATGCCGTTTGATCTTGGGGATAATAAAGTAAACGAAGAGATCAGGCTCAAACACAGATACCTCGAACTCCGTACGCAAAAGTCTTACGATATCTTCAAGCTCAGATCAAAAGCGACGATCGCTGCCAGAAATGCTCTGGATGAGCTTGGATTCCTTGAGGTGGAGACACCGATCATCACCAAGTCTACTCCGGAAGGTGCGAGAGACTACCTGGTACCCAGCCGTGTACACCATGGTGAGTTCTATGCACTGCCGCAGTCTCCGCAGCTTTTCAAACAGCTTTTGATGGTCGGCGGATTTGACAGATACTTCCAGATCGCCAAATGTTTCAGAGATGAAGACCTCAGGGCGGACAGACAGCCGGAGTTTACGCAGATAGACGTCGAGATGAGCTTCTGCGACCAGGAAGATGTGATCAAGATCGCGGAAAAACTGCTCCATGATGTGTTTACCGCTTGCGGATTTGACATCCCTGCAACATTCAAACGTATGCCGCACTCCGAAGCGATGGAGAAGTACGGTTCGGACAAACCGGATATGCGTTATGACCTTGCGATGGTCGATGTGATCGATATCTTTGAACGATGTGACAACGAGATCTTCTCAACTATTGCAAAATCACCAAAGAAGAACCGTATCAAAGCACTTCGTGTTCCAAAAGGTGATGAGATCTTCTCCAAACGCCAGATGAAAGGATTTGAGGACTACGTTCGCAAGTTCGGTGCTCAGGGTCTCGGGTACTTCCAAATGAAAGAGGATGGACTCAAAGGACCGCTTGCGAAGTTCTTTACTGAAGATGACCTTCAGGCGATCGTTGAGAGATGTGAGCTTGAAGTCGGCGATGCAGTGTTCTTCGGTGCGGGCGAGAAAAAGCTTGTATGGGACTACATGGGTAGATTCCGTATCTTCCTTGCTGAGACGATGGAGATCATCCCTAAAGACAAGTTTGAGTTCCTGTGGGTGGTTGACTTCCCAATGTTTGAAGTGGAAGATGGTCATGTCAAAGCGCTTCACCACCCATTCACACAGCCAAAATCACTTGACTATGAAGATATCGAAGAGATCGAATCGATCGCCTATGACATCGTACTGAACGGTACAGAGCTTGGCGGAGGTTCTATCCGTATCCACAAAGAGGATGTGCAATCAGAGATCTTCAAACTTCTTGGAATCGGAGAAGAGGAGGCACAGGACAAATTCGGCTTCCTCCTGGATGCACTCAAGTACGGTGCACCGCCGCACGGCGGATTCGCGATCGGTCTTGACCGTCTGATCATGCTGATGACAGGGGCAAGCTCTATCCGTGATGTCATCGCATTCCCTAAGACGCAAAAAGCACAGTGTCTTCTGACACAGGCGCCAAGCGAAGTTGATCCTGAACAGCTCAAAGAACTGCACCTCAGAGTCAGACAACAGCCGGCAACATAAGCAAGCAACTACGTAATCGCACAAGTGTGATGAGCATTCCGCCGAGGAAGACACAGCGTTAGCGTAGCTAGTTGGACTTTGTCCAAATGGCACACTACATTAAAGAAAGGAAAGGTATATTTTATGAAAAAACTATTTTTGATCATCGGAGCACCGGGTTCAGGCAAAACAACAGACGCGAGCATCATCGCGGGCAAACATGAGGATATCGTACACTACTCTACAGGCGATATGCTTCGCGAAGAGGTAGCAAGCGGTTCTGAGCTTGGGCAGACGATCGAGAGCTATATCTCCAAAGGTGCACTTGTACCACTGGATATCATCGTCAACACGATCGTATCGGCGATCAACAATGCTCCGGTCGATACGATCCTTATCGACGGTTACCCAAGAAGCACCGAGCAGATGACCGCATTTGACGCGATTGTCTCACAAGAAGAAAATATCGAGCTTACTTCTGTCATCGAAGTCAGAGTAAGCGAAGCGGTTGCAAGAGAGCGTATCCTTGGACGTGCGGCAGAAGCAGCACCTGGCGAGCAGAGAAGCGACGACAGCGAAGAGGTATTCAATGACCGTATGAAGATCTATACTGATCCGCTTGCAGAGATCCAGGCATTCTATACTGAGAAAAACCTTCTTAAAGTCATCGATGGAGAAAGAACACTTGAGCCTATCGTTGCGGATATGGAAGCTTTCATTCTGGAAAACAAATAACGTTATCTGGAAAACAAATAATTCTCTCCAAAGGGTCGGCTTTCCGGCCCCCTCTTCTTCCTCTTCATCATTTCATTTTTAACTTCTAACTGGCTATAATCTCTCTATCACTACAGGCAAGGAATCATAGATGAGAGAGAAGTCATTCAGAGTCGGATATGCTGTACTTGTGATGGCTGCGGTAGTGATCGTTCTTGCCGGTATCAAGGCTGCTGCAGTCATTGTAGTCCCGTTCCTGCTTGCGTTCTTCCTTGCGGTCATCCTCTCGCCATTTTTTCTCTGGCTCAAAGCAAAAAAAGTCAATGATCTCTTTGCACTTTTGATCGTCGTCTCCCTGCTGATAGCCATTATTACGATACTTTTTGTCCTGGTAGGCAATTCTGTACAGGATTTTACCAACAACGTACCTGCCTACGAAGCAAAACTGCGTACCGAACTGCTCACACTCCTTGAGCACCTGCAGAGATGGGGTATTGAAGTACCCAAAGAGGATATCCTCAATCTTTTCAATATGCAAAGTGTCATGCAGTATATTGCCACCACACTGAAAAGCCTTGGCTCACTCGTTACGAAATCTTTTATGATCATACTGACGGTCGTCTTTATGCTGATGGAGATCTCGCAGTTCGGCAACAAGCTGGCACAGACCAACACCAATTCTCTAGAGAAGTTCATTGATATCAGCAACAGCATCAAACGCTATCTGCTGCTCAAATTTTTCATCTCTGCTGCAACAGGTATCGTGATCACAATAGGACTCAAGCTCTTTGATATCCACTATGCAGTGCTCTGGGGACTGATCGCACTGATGCTGAACTTTATCCCGACGATCGGTTCGATCATCGCCGGTGTGCCTGCTGTACTCATGGCAATGGTTCAATATGATATCTCTACAGCCGTCGGAGTAGCGGTACTCTATATCGTCGTCAACGTGGTCATCGGCTCTATTCTCGATCCGCGTATCATGGGAAAAGGCCTGGGGCTCTCTACCCTCATCGTCTTTTTATCCTTGATCTTCTGGGGATGGCTGCTTGGCCCCATCGGGATGCTGCTTTCGGTGCCGCTCACCATCATGATCAAGATCGCACTGAGTACGCAGCCAAACACACAATGGATCGCTGTCATGCTTGGTTCGGGGGAAAATGGAATAGTAAACGATAAAAAGTAAAAAGTAAAAAGTAAAAAGTAAAAAGTAAAATTTCAAATGACCCACTGTTCATGTTTGCTTAACGCTTGTGCCTTCGCGGCTCACTTCGTTCGACACGCTTCGGTTCCGAACCTATAAACGTGAGGTTCACTCACGTTTATTTAACGGTTCTCATCACTATACGCGGTGACGTTGTAGGTTGCTACCAGTCCGTCTTCGGAGAGACACTCCTTTTCAAAGAACTCGACGATCTCTTTTCTTTGACAATGTTTTTCGAAAGCCTCTACACTGGCCCAGCTTTCGTGAAAGACGATAGGCATACTCTCACCCGGAGCATAGGGGTTGTCGATCTTTTTGGTCACACGGTAAGAGAGGCACCCCTCTTCTCTCAGGGTATCAGGCTCAAGTGCTTTGAGCCTCTCGAACAATGCATCAAAACTCCCCTCTTTCGGGGTAAACTGAGCAATACAATAGAGTATTTTGGACATCATCTTCCTTTTTTGAAGTGATTATACATATTAGACTTTAAGAAAATGATGAGAACATGGAAAATATATGGGAGAAGAAGTCACAGTGAGTTCTTTTATATTTTATTTCTCGTTTTAATAGATATCAAAAGTTTATTTTTGTATATTTTCAAATCTTATAATAAAAGGACAAGGATGAAAAGAAAAGGGAAAAGATTGGTAAGCACAGGCGTAGCTCTTTCATGTATCGCTGTAACTGCCCTGCATGCAACCAATGGGGATACGATGATCTCGGTAGGGACAAAAGCACGGGGAATGGGTGGTGCGGGCATCGCTGTCAGCCACTGTGCAGAATCAACACTGCACAACCCATCGCTGATCACGTGTACCAAAGGAACCTCCATTTCATTCGGAGGCATTGTATTTATGCCGGATATCAGCGCCCGGATGGGCATGGCGGCCGAACATGAAAGCGATGCGGATCTTAATGTCATCCCTTCCATCTCCATCTCTCACAGACTCAATGATGAGTGGTATCTGGGGATCGGTATGTGGGGAACTGCGGGGATGGGTGTAGACTACAGAGATGCGCCCCAGGTACCCGGTATGGACTCAGGCAATATGCATATGGTCACCAACCTGCAGCTGATGCAGTTTGGTATCTCTGCTGCCTATAAAGCCAATGGACTCAGTCTTGCGCTTACCCCTATCCTCCAATACGGATCGCTTGACATCAACTACCAGGGGTTTGACGGGAGCAGCACAGGTGACGGAGTCGCCCAGGATCTCAATTTCGGGGTGAACGTCGGTGCCTCTTATGATTTTTCAAACGGTTTGACACTGGGAGCCGTCTATAAATCCAAGATCGATATGGACTACGGCAACCAGCTCTCCAATGCAACACGGCCATTTGCGGATATGGGAATTTTTCCCGCAGCGATGGGAGATCACCTCGAACAGCCTGCCGAGATCGGTTTTGGTATCGGGTATCAGCTGGAGAACCATACCTTTGCGGTTGACTATAAAAAGATAGAGTGGTCCGATGCAGAAGGGTATAAGGAGTTTGGATGGTCAGACCAAGATGTTTTGGCATTCGGATATCAGTACACCAGGACCAACTGGGCACTCAGACTCGGATACAATCACGCTTCGCACCCCATTGATGAGATGCCGAGTGCACCAACCAATCCCGTCACGCCGGCAGAGTACCCCTATGCAGGAGGCAATGCGGTCAACCTCTTCAACCTGTTGGGGTTTCCGGCCACGGCAAAAAGGCATTTTACGCTGGGCGGGACCTATGCGTTTACCGAGGTCTTTGCGCTTGACCTTGCCTACGTACATGCACCCAAAACCACAACAACGATGCAGACGATCGTAGGGTACAGTGACAACAGTACACCGGGAGACCCAGGCGACGATACGCTCTATATCGGAGAATCAAGTGTCAACCATACGGAGAACTCACTCTCCTTCCAACTTACCTATACCTTCTAAATCTTTCTCTCCCAAATAGGGAGGGCAAAGAACAATTGCATTTCAACCTTCCGTGTTGTAGGCTCTGTCCCCCGCATCTCCCAGTCCCGGGTAGATAAACATATTGCTATCCAGCTTTTCATCGATCTGGGCGATATAGAGATGGATATCGGGATGCTTCTGATCCACCACATCCAGCCCCTCAGGTGATCCGATAAGGTTGAGTGAGATGATCTTCGCAGGTTCTTTGTGCTTGATCACACTGATCGCATCACACAAAGAACCGCCGGTTGCGACCATCGGATCAAGCAGGATCACGGTTTTCCCTTTGCACTCCGGTATACGGTCGTAGTAGATCACGCTCTGGTGTGTCTTCTCGTCCCTCTTCATCGCCAAAAAACCCGATGAGGCTTCGGGGAAGAGTGCAGTGACCGACTCGATCATCGGAAGACCGGCACGCAGGATCGAGACAAAAAGCAGGTTCTCCTCCTCGATAAACCCAAATGCCCTTTTGCTATTCCATATTTCAATCTCTCTCTTTTTCAGCGGTTCATCACTGAGTGCCTCATACGCCATAAGCCGGGCAAGCTCATGCACGATATGCCGAAAACGCAATGCATCGGTATCGACTTCCCTGAGATGGTTGACCAGTGTTTTTATCACCGGATGTTTGATTTCTGTGATCATGATACTCCTTTGTGTTGTTAGTATAGCTAAATTAGCGATGCGATCTGAAACCCGAGCAGCACAAGGTTAAGCAGTACGGCAACTACGGGTACAAACAGGGGGTAGGTACGTACATCGCCGGGAGAAGGCTGCTTGCGTTTGATAAGGATCAGGGAGAGGTTGACCGAAGTAAAGACGATAAAGATCACAAAGCTGCTGAACTGCGCCAGAGTCAAAATCTCAAAAAAAGCGGCCAGGACAAGAACGATGACTCCGCTGAGTATCGTAGATGCGATCGGCGTCTGTGTTTTCGGGTTGACCCTGCCCAGAAACCCGGGCAGCCAGTTTTGCCTGCTCATCCCGTAGAATATCCGGGAAGCCATAATGATCTGTATCAAAGCCCCGTTGATCACAGCGACCATGGCAATGATACTCAATACCGCCGCACTCTTCCCCGTCGCCGTCTCATAGACCATTGCCAGAGGGGCGGAAGAGTCTGCCAGTCTTTCGGGAGGGACGACCAGGATAGAGACCAGCGCTATCGCGATATAAAAAATTGTCGTGACCAACAATACGATTACAATGGCACGCGGCATTGTTTTGGTCGGGTTTTTCACCTCTTCGGCGATATTGACCATATCCTCAAATCCTACAAATGCGTAAAACGCCAAAAACGCACCCAGAAGGATCGAACTCAGCACACCAAACTCCAGAGGCGGTATCATCGCCTCCAGAGAGAGAGTGTCAGGTTCTATATGCCCCATACCCGCATAAAGCACCATCCCCAATCCTATGATCTCGGCAAGCGTCAGCCCGAAAGCGAAGATCATCGACTGGGTGATCCCCCATATCGCGATCGCACTGAGCATCACCACAAGTATCAGGATGGTCGCAATCTCGGGCAATGAAACAAAAGTGCTCAGGTACCCGTGAAAGCCATGCAGTATCGTTGCGGAGGAGAGCAGTCCGGCAAGCGCGATCAGGAGCCCTACCCCCATAGAGAAGATCGGCGAACCGAATCCTTCATAGATATATACCGCTTCCCCTGCACTGAGAGGAAAACGGGACGAGAGCTCCGCATAGCTCAGCGCGGTAAAAAAGACCACCACACATGCCACCAAAAATGACAAAGGGACATAGACCCCGGCGATACCCGCCATCTTTCCGATCAGCACATAGATCCCCGCACCGAAGATATTGCCCAGTCCATAGAAGATAAGCATAGGAAGGTTGACACTGCGTTTTAAGCTGGCTTGATCAGACGATGGCATCGCTGGACTCTTTTTTTTCTATTATAACTCAGATATGCATAAGATACCTCAAGGGGTTTCCACTAAGCTTCATGAGGGGATAGGGAGAAGCGAAAAAGCTGTTATAATAATGTCAAAGTTTCAAACGCAGGAGTTTTTGGTCTATAGGGGCCAAAGAGTGACCATGAAAAGAACTGACTACAGAAAAGCGCTGCAAAAGATCAAAAAAACATTCGAATCAACTGCAGATCCGATCATTTGCCGCGAACCGTCAGAGGATACAAAGGAAGACCAAAGCTTCTGCAGCTGCAAAGATGCCCAGGGACACCCAAAAATACTCTATGCCACACGCAAGGAGGCTGAAGCGGAGCTGGCCTACCTCCATCTCAAAAATTTGCGTATCTACCCCTGCCCGAGTGAAAAGGGGTGGCATTTGACAAAAAGCTAAAAGACTAAACGCTCAGCACCAGCTTCACCGGACAGTGGTCGCTCCCCGTGATCTCATCCATGATCTCAGCCTCCACGATACGATCCTTGAGGTCATCAGAGACAAAAAAGTAGTCGATCCTCCAGCCGACATTCCTGCCTCTCGCCCCTGCCCTGTAGCTCCACCAGCTGTAGCGCTCAGGCGTATCACCGTGAACATGGCGGAAGGTATCGATATAGCCGTGGGACAGCAGCTTGTCCATCCACTCTCTCTCCATAGGCAGGAACCCCGAGGTCCCCTCATTGGCTTTGGGGCGGGCAAGGTCTATCTCGCGGTGTGCGGTATTGACATCGCCGCAGACCACGATCGACTTCCCCTGCGCTCTGAGATCATTGATATGTTCCAAAAATCGGTCGTAAAACCCCATCTTGTAGCTCAGACGCTCATCGCTGCTCTGCCCGTTGGGGAAATAGACATTGAAAAAGGCGATATCTCCGAAGTGGTACTCGTTGATCCGTCCTTCATCCAGGATATCGACATGCCCGCAGTGATCAGGTATCCCTTTGATATCCGTAAAGAGTGCAACGCCCGACTGCCCCTTCTTTGAAGAAGAGTTGATACTCTGGAACTTGAACTCGCGGTCAAAGATCGTCTCGGGGATCTGCTCGGCCTCCGCCTTGATCTCCTGCAGTCCCAGAAAGTCCACCTCATGCCCGTCTATCCATTTGAGTGCTTCTTTTTTGTCCACTGCACGGATACCGTTGACATTCCAGGAGATAAAAGTAAGTTTGTTCATAGTTCACCCTCGTTATAGTGTAAATCATTCATTTTTGGATGGAATCATAGCACATTAGACTAAAGGCACAAAATGTCAATCGAAGACAAAGAAAAATGGGACAGAAAACATATCGAAGCCCATATCCCTACAGACCCCGTCGATCTGGTCACGAACTTTGCCAGACTGGCACCGGGGAAACAGGCTTTGGATATCGCCTGCGGTATGGGAAGACACGCCAGGTACCTTGCTTCACAGGGTTTCCGGGTAGATGCACTCGATATCAGTGCTACCGCCATTGCGTCGCTGCAGGGTATCGAAAACATCTCCGCAAAAGAAGTGGACTTCGATACCTACATACTGGAGGAGAACAAGTACGACCTGGTCGTCTGTACCTACTTCCTTGACCGCGGACTCTTCCCCCAGATCGAAAAAGCGCTCAAAGAAGGCGGAATCTTCATCTACGAAACCTTCATGTACCACCCCGACAACGACCGCTCTACCTCCAACCGAACATTCCTTCTGGAAGAAGGGGAACTCGAAGCCACATTTGATGAGAGGTATGAGATCATGCATATCAGAGAAGCGTGGGATACGGACTACAAAGGAGCCAAAACGATGATAGGACAGCTCGTAGCGAAGAAAAAAGCCGGAGGGATGACCGTAGAGGATTTTTGGTCGTAATTCAAAACAGTTAAAAGGTCTATTTTAATACACTGAAAAGTGAAACTCAAGGCAGATTTTATTAGCGCCAGCCATTTGTGTTTTCTTTTTTTTGGTTCGTTTCTTTTTCTTTGTCACATCAACAAAGAAAAAAAATGAATGAAGAGAGAATAAGAAATTCCCGATTTCGGGAATTAAAGAAGTAAATTTAATTTACAACAGAAACCTGTGTACCCTCACGTACACACTTAAAAATCGTCTTGGAAACCCTGTACGGCAGACGGATACACCCGTTCGTCCCCGGATACCGTTTGATATATTTGCTTGCATGAAGCCCGATACCCGAACTTGTCAGACGCATCCAGTTTTGCAATGATGCCCCTTTATATCTCAGCCCTTTTTTGTTTCCACCGAATTTACGCTTATCTCCTTTGTAGACCAGCTTGTTGCCACGGTAGTACTCACCGAAGATGGTTGAGCGCTTATCCTCGATCTTTTCTGTGATCCTGAATCTCCCCATCGGGGTACGTTTATCTCTGTAGATCCTGGTATTTGGCTCGAACTTGCGCTTTGCCCCTGTGGTACATGGAGAGCAGAGTGCCACCTTACCGTCCACGTAGAGCCTCACACGCTGTTCAGAGACATCCACTTTCAGCTCTGTATTGCGCCCGTTCGCCCGTTCAAGAAGTTTCTTATCCTCATAGATTGCAAAACTTTTTCTCAGATTTACATTTTGTCTAAACTCGCTATAGCAGCGATAACACTTCTTAGTTTGATAGTTTTCAGCGACCCTGATATCTTTGGGAAACTTTACTTTGCTATAGACGGTATCAAGCTTTCTCTTCGTCCTTTTTCCTACCCAGCCATCTGCCTTTTCAACTCCATAATGCTCTTGAAAGGCCATCAGTGCAGACTTCGTCTTCTCTCCCCACTTTCCATCTACTTTGAGCTTCAGTCCTAGTTTTTTATCACTGTTGAGGGCGATCTGAAGGTTGCGGACTGCGTTATAGTTATTTTCGCACTGAAAATAGCTGTTGCCGTCACACATATCGTCATGTTTGCTGAAATATCCGGAATGAAGTGCCGAAAGGCTTAGGAGGATCATGAAGAGCATTCTCATCATTTTATACCTTGTTCTGGAGTTTTTTTAGAGCATAAGAAAATTCTATCTTTTTAATATTAATTTATTATAAAATCTCCGCTATCCCATAGGGTAGAGGATTTGGCTATGCACCTCATCGCATGCCTTCAAGACCTCTTCGCTCAAGGTGATATCCATCGCGGCCAAAGATGCATCCAGCTGATCTGCCGTTGTGGCACCTATGATTGTGGAGGCAACGAAACTGAACTGCTTGGACCATGCCGTAGCCAGAGTGACAGGGTGCATCCCTGCTTCTTTGGCGATCTGGAGATATTTTTCCGTAGAGGCAAGCGTTTTGTCGTTCAGAAACCTTGCAGCCATGATTCGTTGTCTTGCATTCGGAGCGTTGAGATAGTCGCTGAAACGCCCTTTTGCATGCTTCTCAAGATTGTACTTCCCGCTCAAAACCCCTCCGGCAAGAGGAGAATACGGCAGCAGGGAGATCTGCTCTTTCTCTGCCACTGCTGCAAGCTCGTCCAGGAAGCGGCGGTTGAGCAGAGAGAAGTTGTTCTGTATCGACTCGAATCGTGCATACCCTTTATGCTCAGAGGTCATCAATGCCTTGGTCGTACCGTAGGCCGTATCGTTGGAAGTCCCGATATAGCGTACCTTACCGCTCTGCACCAGCCTGTCAAATGCCTTCAGGCTCTCTTCGATAGGGACGACGGTATCGGGCCAGTGCATCTGGTAGAGGTCGATATAGTCCGTACCCAGCCTCTTGAGACTGCCTTCTACCGCACGTTCGATATGAAAACTGTCTATGGCCGTCAGCCCGTGCCTGATGGGAGGCACGAACCATCCGCTTGCCGCACCGGCAACCTTACTTGCCAGGATCACGCTCTCCCTCGGCTTGGTTTTGAGCCATCTCCCGACGATCTCTTCGGTGATACCCGCTTTATCCGCAGTCGGAGGCACGGGGTAGAGTTCTGCCGTATCATAAAAGTTCACACCTGCCTCATAGGCTTTATCCATGATGGCAAATGCCTCTTTTTCACTGCTGCACTGTGTGCCGAACGTCATCGTACCCATACAGATCGGACTTACCCTCAGACCGCTCTTCCCGATATAGCGATACTCCATTGTTTCTCCTTTACCTTAAACTTATTACTTAACTGACGACAAACGACGAGGCAAGTCCCACCAAGCCGCCGAAAACTCCGCCCCAGACCACAAGCCATCCCAGATGCTCTCTGACCAGCTCCTGCACCAGCTCTTTGACCATCCAGGGTGCCAGTTCCTCAAGACGCTTAGTGATCAGTTCATCCACCGCTTTGATCATATCATCGCTCAGTGAAGAGTGGCGTATCTGGTGGTCAAGCTGTGCTTTAAAGGTCTCCGAAGAGACGATCTTGCTCACTGCGGATTTCAGCTTTCTGCCGAAGGGGTCACGCAGCCCTTCGAGTGCCGCCTCGCCGCCGAACATCGCTACAGCCCCGCCGAATTTTGATTCCATGACCGTCTTGCTCAGTGCGTCAAATGCCGGAGAAAAATCGGCACTCTCCACCAATGGCGTCAGGTCGATCTTTTTTTCTTCCCTGGCAAAGAACTCCCCCAGCTGCTCTTTTGAGAAGAACTGCTCCATGATCATCGTTTTGATGGAAGCTTTGAAGCTCTCAAAATTTTTCTCTATGACACCGGAGCCGTAAAGGAACGGCACTCTTTCAAAGAGCATATGGATCGCAAGCTGGTTGGTGATGGCTCCGGAAAATGCGAAAAGCCCGGTAAAGAGCAGCATCGTATGATACGTTTCAGGAACACCAAAGGCTGCCAGGATCAGCAACAAAGAAACCGCATTAGTAAGAAAAGACTTTGACATACTATCCCCTGCCTAAAATGATCTCTTTGAGTTCGTCGACACTTCTTACCGCCTGTTTGTGCTCGGTGAACCCCCAGTCCACCATCACATATTCTATCCCTGCACGCTCGCTTGCCATCTGATCGCGAGGCCCGTCACCGATGAAAAGGGACTGTTCTGCGGACATATCCAGCTCTTTGAGTATCTTATAGAGCATATCCGGATGCGGCTTGCCCTGCGGTACGTCATCATAGCATGCGATCGCATCAAAGTGCTCATGCACCCCGAGGTGCGTCAGAGATTCAAGAGTAGAGTTTCTGTAAGCATTGGTCGCCACAGCAAGCGATGCACCTTTCTCTTTGAGTACCTCCAACAGCTCTTTGACCCCCTCATAGAGTACCAGTTCCTTCTCGTGATTGTTGGTGTAGTACTCGGAGAACCACATCTCATGCTTCCGGTCAAATGCTCTGGCATGGTAAAAGACCTGGGCAGGATTGATCGTGTGGTCATTGATTTTTTTGAGGATATCCTCTGGTTCCATCGGATGAAATCCAAGCCTGCTTCGTACATAGTTGATCGCATTGGCAATGGCTACCGAAGAGTTGACCAGGGTGCCATCCATATCAAAAATGATCAGTTTTTCTTGCATGTACTCTCTTTATCTACACTCTCTCTACTGAACTTCAGATAGATAGAGAGTGCGATGATCAATGCAGTCACCCCGCCGATCAGATAGACTGCCGGAAGCAAATGGGCCGGATCGGTGATAGCAAACTTGAACACCAGCATCAGTGCCTCAATGGAAAGTGCAATGATAATGGAGCCCAGAAATCGTATCATCGTCTGGTGACCGCCTCCTTTTCCGTCTTTCTTCTCGTATCCGAGCACCTCCTCTTCGAAGATAGCCTTGACCAGGTCGACGATCGCCAGAGAGAGTGTCAGAAGGATGGTTGCCTGGAACATCTCATTGATATCGATCCTCGAGATAACAAAACCGAACCCCATAAAACTCGAAACACCCTTGATAAAAAGCAGGATCGCTACCGCAAACAGTGCCACAGAAAAAGCGCCGTAGACCACTTTGCTCAATGTTCCGAAGCCGGAATCTATCGAACTTGGGTGCACCATGCGCAGGATATCCCTGAGATTGATATCCATACAGATGATATAGAGCAGTTTCCCCTCCGGGTCATAGATCGGGAAAGTCGATGTCACCACAAGGTGGTTGCTCACCAGTGACGGGTACGGATCGGTAAGGATACAGCGATGTTCGCTCATCGTGCGGTAGTAGTAGGCCCTATTGCTTCTATCCGCTCCTTTTCCGAAGCCCTTCAACGCATCGTTATCGGATACATTGTCAACAATCTGTTCACCTTTCCCGTCAAGCACATAGATCACTTCAGCCTGAGGCAGCGCTTTTTGAAGCGAATCGATATTGCGCAGTAGCTGATCGATACCCCCTTCGATATGTTTGGAGATATTGCGACTGAGAATATAGCATAAGTAGGCTCTTGCCTTTGTACGTATCTGTGCATACTCCTGTATCTCTTTTACAACCATTTCGCTCTCCCTTATACAATCTCTTTATCAGCAAAAGCTTTTTAAAAAAAGCATACCATACCTACTACTTACTATTTGATCTCTCCGAGCACATCCCCGAACGAAACTTTCTGATTGATCGCTACTTCGGTGACAATACTCCCTTTGGGAGAGAATGTTACAAGTGTTGATCCCATTTCAAACCAGCCAAAGAGCTCCCCTCTTTCTACCGCAAGCTCTTTATAGGTGTAGTGTCTTGGCTCCCTGATCTCGGAGTTTGTCTGGACATTGGGCTCAAATGTGACGACCATCTTACCCACGTTCAATGCCCCTACCAGTACCAGGATATGCGTTCTTCCCTTGTTATCTTCAGCCTCTATCACCACCCTCTCATTTTCGATAAAGAGATCAGGCATATGACGAAGCAGCGGGAAGTTCACCGGATAGAGTTTCCCGGGGATGTGCGTCAGTGACTTGATCTTAAGATCAAGCGGCATATGGTAACGGTGGTAGTCTCTAGGTGAAAGATAGAAGTTGACAAACTGCCCTCCTTCTACCTTATTGACCGCATCCCGGTGATACTCTCCAAAGAGCGATCTGATATCGTAGCTCATCCCTTTGATCTGGTAGGCACGCCCTTCTGTGATCGTACCGTAGTCCGTGATCAGCGCGTCGACACCGGAGATCAGTTTGGAACGGTCTTCCGGGAGTTTACGTGGCAGTTCGATGGCCCGAGTAAAAAGTTTGTTGAGTGTTTTGTAGCTTGACGGTGCCCTGAACTCTCCCATATCCAGCCCCATCATCTTCACATAACCGGCATTGATAATATGCTGTATGATAGCGGGGAACTCTTTGGAAGCAAACCTCCCAAAAAGCGTGGAAAGTGCGGAAGTATAGTGTCTAGACATCAGTCTCCTTTTTCGTATAATGTTGCAGTGCATCCTTCATCAGCGTGATATGGTAATCCTCCTGCATATTGATAAAATCAAAAAATGCGGCAAGTTCCGCACTGTCTTTGCCTACTGCTTCAGAGAGCGCCCTGCACTCCTCTTTGGCTGCCAGTTCCTCCTCGATACCGTCTTTGAGGAACTGCACGACATCCTCGACCTGGTAGAGTTCTTTCATCACGATGCGCGGTACACTGAGTATCCCCATCTTTGCCATCATATTTCCGAAGGACTTGAAGTGGAAGTGGCTTTCGTCGATCAGGATCTGAAAGATCCTGTTCAGGTAGGCATCGTCGCTGTGCGCTTTGAGATAGTTATAGATCAGTATCAGCTCATACTCTTTATAGCTCTCTTCAAAGAGAAAACGGGTAAAGGCCTTGGTCGCCTCCTCACTGAGCGCCACTCCGGGATATTTCAACGCCCTGTTAAATGCCTCGACCCGCTCATCTTTCATCTTCATCATGACACCGGTGATATAGCGGATATCGGATGAAATCCGGTGTGCCAACTCACGGTCGGGAGAACTCTCAAGCTGAAGGTCAAGCGCACCCAGCTTTTTGATGATACGATGCAAAAGGTCGCTCAGCCTCTCTGCCTGGACACTCATCATGTTACGGTCATAGTTGTACGCCTCACCGATCTCGATCAGTTCATTCTCCAGCCAGGTAAAGTGTCTGAAAAAGATAGCGGCAAAGTCAAAAAGCTGCTCCTTCTTCTCTCCGCTGCTCATGAACCCCGCCATCATCGTCTCAAGCCATATTTCATGCATCTCTATCATGACTGATTTCATTGCTTCTCCCCCTTCTCTTCAGGTATCTCGCAACTGTTTTTGATCTTATAGCTGATCACCGGGTACTCAGGGTCGATCTGCCTCTGGGTATAGACATCCATCGCTGCCTTGAGTGCTACGGCAACCATCTCCGAACAGGCCGCCTCTTCCGGCGGTACCCTGTCAAGCATCCCCAGCGTAAAGGCGATGATATCCTCTGCTCGGTCAAAATCCGTCCCTTTGGCTTCAGTCGTGATGATAGAACCGGCCACAACTGTTGTGGAACATCCGATCGCCTGAAACTTGATATCCTCGATCACCGGTCTGCCCGCTTCTTCTTTCACCTTGAGATGTACCAGTACCTTTTCACCGTTTTCGGGGTTTTTCCCTATCCCCTGTGCATCGGCATTTTCGATCGACCCGTAGTTCTGCGGGTTCATCATATGCTCGATCAGCTGTGCATTTGCATCCATATGCTCTCCCATGCTTCTGAAATCTGGCAATATTATATCCTTTTGTGTTTTATGATTGTATAATTCTTCATTAAACCAATGATAAACGGAGCTTAATTGATGGCACTCTATGTACTTTTTGACACGGAAACCACGGGAAACCAGGAACAGGACCGCATCATTCAGGTCGGCGCGATGATCGTCCACAGCAAAGAGAAGATAGAGATCTATGATGAGCTCTGTAGCAGTGAGGTGCCTATCAGCCTCGAAGCGATGGAGGTGCACAACATCACCCCGGAGATCATCGAAGGCAAAGCGCCTTTCAGCGAAACCATGTTCGCTGCCAAGGTCAACGAGCTCAACAGCGCGGAGAACTTCCTTATCGCCCATAACATCAACTTCGACCTTGATATGCTCAAAAAAGAGGGTTTTGAAAATGCCTACACCCTCATCGATACCTTCAGATGCGCCAAACACCTCTACCCTGAAATGCCCTACCACCGCCTGCAATACCTACGCTATGCACTGGGGCTCTACAAGACAGAAGAGGAGGAGGCAGACAACCTTGGTATCACGATCAAGGCACACGATGCGATCGGGGATGTGCTGGTGATGAAACTCCTGCTCTCTCAGCTGGTACAGAGTGCGTCTGCGCAGTTTGAGGGGAAGAACCCGATGCAGGTACTCGCAGAACTCACCCAGACCCCGGTACTCATGCGCACCTTCAAGTTCGGTAAATACAAAGGCAGAGAGATCGCCGAAGTCGCAAATGAGGATATGGGATACCTGCAGTGGATGCGTAAAAATCTCGAACTCGATGAGGATATGGCGTTTACATTGGACAGTTATCTGAACTGATATCTCAATAATTTCCCCCTCAATCCACCAGTCCTCGGGGTGGAATCCAGATGAAAGCTATAAAAGATATTTGGTGCGTGGTTACGCACCCTGTGAGAAGGATCTTACTGGTTACAAAATAGAAGATCCTAAAGTCCACGGTTAGGCTGGTTATAAGATTGGCGTGACACCATATTTGGGTATACACCATACAGATAACCGCACATTGACTTTGTTTGTTTATCGGATAAATACAAGCTACTCTTTATATAATGTGTGTTGAATAAACAGTTAGTATACAAAATACGAGGGGGGACAGGGATGTTTGAAACTCAATTTTGCAAAATTGAATATTTACAAGATACAGATGCCGTGCTTTGCAGCTGGAAAAAATATTGTAGTTTGGATGACTATAGAGAACCCCTGAAATGCGGGTTAAAACTAATCCATGAAAAGAATGCAACCACCTGGATCACTGATACGACGAACGGATTTGAAAGTACACAAGAAGACAATCAATGGCTAGCAACTGAATTTAGTCCACAAGCTATCAACAGCCCTTGCAAAACTATTGTTTTTATTATTAAAGAGAAGAGTCCGCTTAGAGATGAGATAGAACTACATACTCAGATTCTTAAACAGTTTTTTGAAGTAAAGCTTGTTGAGAGATTGGAAGAGATATAAAATGCTGACAAATCCAAGGAGAGAAATCCAAAGTTAGACTACAAAATAGAAGGAAGATCTGCAACTCAGGCGGGCATACGGGATATATAGGCTTTGAATGCCCTCAAATGTGTAGATCCTGAAGACGAAGACAATTATTCAGAGGATTCAATTCACTTTGTTTGGATAGAACCGGGGCAGAGTGTTGTGCTCCCACTATGATGCTTCTCCGGCCGGGAGATCGGAGAGCGTCAGATAGCGCTAGGAGTGTATCGTGATAGAAACACGGTGATAGCCGTATTGCTGCACAAGGTTATAGAGCTTATGGGCATGGTTTGTGTGTAGTCTCACGCATCCGTGGGAAGCTTTGTGTCCCAGGCTTCTTACCCACTCCGTGCCGTGTATCGCAAACCCTTCTTTGAAAAATACCGCATAAGGCATCGGCGAATTGTCATACTGCTTGGAATAGTGCATTTTTGCAGTATGGTACGGCTTGTATTTTCCCGTTGGAGTAAAGTACTTACCCGCTGCGGTGGAGACAAACCATGAATAGACCAGTGTATCGCCTTTGTAGACATTCATGATCTGGTCCGAGATATCGACCTTCACAAGGATATCCCCTTCAAGCACGGGTATCTGACGCTCCAACTCCGCCATACAAAGGTCACGCTTTTTCTGTTCGGCGACCAACCGATCCCTTTCCGCCCGGATCTTTTTCTCCTTTTCCTCATACTCAGCCATCGTTTTTTCATAGGCTTTGATGCGGGAATAGTTAAAATACTTCTCTTTCTCTTCGGCATACTTTTCTTTCAAGAGAATATTCTGTTTATGCACGATAAAAAGCTCCCTTTCGATATGCATCATCGCGGCCCGGTCATCCTGGATATTGGCCTGCAGCGAAGTAAACAGGTAGAACGGTATCAATAGCAACAATTTTTTAGCGGAGTAGCCCCAAAGTGACTGGATCATAGTCTGTCTCATCCTGAAAATAAAATGCGCCATTATATATCAGGAAATATTTAAAAGAACTATCTTTTTCTCATTTGGAGGCTTGAATTTGAAAACTGTAGATAACTTTTTGATCACGCATTTTAAATAATATAAAATTATTAAATTTTATAATTTATATCTCATTAATCTATAAAATGCAATAATAGTTAAGGGTAATAATGAAAGGAGAAGAGAAATGAATATTCGTTTTAAATTGGTGTTTCTGTTGTCCACGCTGTTTTTGGTGACAATTGGAAATATCTTACTCACCCGTATGTTAGAATCGTACGGTGAAGAAAAACTTGATTATGTCATTCATACACATGAGATATTAATCGAATCAAAAGACCTGATTAGTGCTATGAAGGATGCGGAGACAGGTCAGAGAGGCTATCTTTTGACGCATAATGCAGAGTATCTTGAGCCATATATTGCCGGTACAGCCAATGCTAAAAAACATCTAAATAGACTCAAAAATATCACTTTTGAAAAACCATTACAAGAGGAGCGACTCAAAAAGATCGAATCCCTCATGGAACAAAAATTCAATGAGCTTGATACTGCAATTAAATTGATAGAGAAACACACGCCATCCTCCCATTCGGAAGCCTTGGAAATAGTCAACCAAAACAAAGGAAAAGAGTATATGGATGCGATAAGGGATGAAATCTTGGCATTCAATAATGATGAGTTGATTTTGCTTGAATACAGAAAGGGAGAGCTTAAGAAAAATCGTGCATATATCACTACATTGATGGGATTTGAACTGATATTCTTTGTCTTTATGGCAGTGATAACGGGGATATTTATTAGAAGCAAGTTTTTTCAACCAATAGAGATATTGCTGGACGGTACAGCTAAAATGGAAAAAGGTATGAGGCAAGAGGTTTCAGATATCCTGCCGAAAGATGAAATGGGGTATCTGCTCTCACGTTTTTATAAAATGAGTGAGGTAGTGTATGAGAAATACAATAAATTGGATTATGATGCTACCCATGATTCCCTGACAGGCCTGAGAAACAGGGCAAAATTTGAAGAGGAGATAGAGGTATTTATTTCCAAGGCAAGAAAAGAGAAAAAGATAGCCCTACTCTTTATTGACCTGGATAAGTTTAAGGAAATGAACGATACACAAGGCCATGATACCGGGGATGCCGTCCTAAAAGAAACCGCTGAACGTCTTAAAAATTCTATCAGATATATTGACGCGGTATACCGACTGGGCGGAGATGAATTTGTTGTGGTATTAAATGAGATAAGAGAGACATCAAACGTACAATCTGTGGTAGAGAAAATAGTAGAAAACTTTTCTACACCTTTCACGTACCAGAGCCGATTGATAAAAATATTGCCAAGCATAGGCATAGCTATTTCACCCGATGATACAGTCAACAGCAAAGAGCTAGTCAAGCTTTCTGATATCGCAATGTACGCCGCTAAATGTGATGAAAGCACAAGTTACAAGTTTTTTGAGGCTTCAATGCTGAAACGCGAAAGTGACAAGTTCGAGGGAGATACGCCCCAAGAGGCTATCAAACCATCAAAGAGCTAAAAATAAATCAGGGCAAACTGTTGTCTTGATTTTTCAGTCCATTATGCATATCAATACAATTGAGGAGGATAGATCATGATAAAATTAACAAATCTGTGGAGAATAATCATCCCAATGGTTCTATTGAGCCATTTCGCAGAAGCATACATCAGATTTATGCCTAAAGAGAAGCTCATAGAGACTTCACCGAATATCGTTTTAGTACAGGTCATTGATGTGAGCGATACCGGTAGACGAAGCCATAAAAGAGGAGTCAAGGTGCAAATTTTAGAAAATAAATTAGAGGTTATAGAGTCTATCAAGGGTTCGCTGCCTCCAAAAACACACTTTTCGATAAAAACAGTAAAAGGTGAAAGCTGGATAGAAGACAATGTAGAGCTGCCACCGAAAGGTTCCATATTTTTGCTTTTTTTGAAAAAAAACGATCAGAGAGAGTATAGGCCTGTCAACGGTATCCAGGGAGTCTGGCCGTTGCAGCACGGTGAACCTGTTGGTGCGGGCTATGGCATGACCCTTAAGCAGGTCAGAGAGGCAGTGCGACAGCAAACTCAAAAAAACAATAACGGATACAGCAGCGAAGAGTTTGATTTTTTTATTGACGATAAGTGAGTTAGATACCCGGGCAGATGACTACAAAAATGCTTCGGTATCATACTAAAAAGTCTGCTGTCTTTGTCTGACAAAAAGTTAAAAAAACCAAATAGCCTGGTCAATGTCGCAAATAGCTGAAAAACATTATTTGCAAGGCAAAAAAATACGAGGGGTCCTTTCAGCTAAATCATCTCAAATGCTATAGATGACAATCAGTCATCCATACACTTCCGAGATGTTGTGGACGTGAACAATTCTTACCCCTCTATTTTGGTGCGTGGTTACGTAATCTACGCGAAATAATCAATATTCCGCTTTTGGCAAGTCTCTTATTTCAGCTTCTCAGCCACGAGTTCATTCACCACCTGTGGGTTTGCTTTGCCCCCTGTGGTTTTGAGTACCTGCCCGACAAAGAAGCCCAGAAGTTTGGTGTTGCCTGCTTTAAACTTAGCGACATTGTCCGGGTTGTTTGCAATGACTTCATCAATGATAGGCAAAATGAGTGCCGGATCACTGATCTGTACGAGTCCTTTTGCCTCAACGATCTCTGCCGGGTTCTCGCCTGTTTGGGCCATCTCTTCAAATACCTGTTTGGCAATTTTGCTTGAAATCGTCTCATCATCGATCATTTTCACCAGTTCGGCAATCTGCTTTGCAGTGAATTTCAGCGCATCTGCCTGCTTCTCTTTAAGCTCTCTGGCCACCTCATTGGCCACGATATTCGCCAAAGTGACAGGACTCTCCAATACCGCCAGGGCCTCTTCATAAAAAGCGGAAAGCTTCTCATCACGCGCCAGGGTATTGGCTACTTCGCTGTTGAGTTTGCGTTCACCCGTATACCTGTCAAAGCGTGCCTGTTCACTCTCGCTCATAGGTGTGACTTCGCCCTCGACCTGCACTTTTTTAACTTGAGGCTTGCGCTCACTTCTGGGTGCTTTTTCCGATGCTTTTGTCTTTTTGCTCCAGGAGTCTTTAAGTCCGACGATTTTGTTGAACACGGGTACCTCATCGGTATAGTCAACAGGATCGGCATAGAAATACCCCTGTCTTTCAAACTGGAATCTCTCATCAGGTTTGTCAGCAATGACCGCAGGTTCGATGAGCGCATCTTTGATCACTTTCAAGGAGTCCGGGTTGATATCTTCCAACCCTTCAGGGGCTTCATCCTTAAAGAGTCTGTCATAGAGTCTCACTTCCACGCGCTTGGCAGTCGCTGCATCTACCCACTGGATCGCGCTTTTGACCTTGATACCGCTGGTATCCAGCCCGCTTTTGGAGCCCGAATGGTACTCTGCTTTGATCTCCGTGATCTTGCCATCGGCATCTCTGATCACCTCCTTGCAGGTGATAATATAGGCATGTCTGAGGCGTACGGGCTGCTCCGGTGTAAGACGGTAGTAACCTTTTGGAGGGTTCTCCGTAAAGTCATCACGCTCGATATAGATTTCCTTTGAGAAAGGGATCTTTCTTGAACCCTCTTTAGGCACATCATCGGGGTAGTACGGACCGTCAAGTTCTTCTGCGCCCTCATAGTTCTCGATGGTCACTTTGAGCGGGTCAAGCACACACATCACGCGCGGTACTTTGGTATTGAGATCATTTCTGATAGCAAATTCAAGCTGTGCAACATCCACCGTTGAGTTTGCTTTGGCTACACCTATACTGTCACAGAAATTGAGAATAGACTCCGGTGTATACCCTCTTCTTCTGTATCCCGCGATTGTTGGAAGGCGAGGATCATCCCAGCCGCTTACTCTGCCTTTATTGACCAGTTCCAGAAGCAATCTTTTACTCATTACCGTATAGTTGATAGAAAGCCTTGCAAACTCATGCTGATAGGGTCTTGGGGGTGTGAGATTGAGTTCGTCCAGCACCCAGTCATAGATATCACGGTTATTTTCAAACTCCAGGGTACAGATAGAGTGGGTAATGCCCTCGATATAGTCGGAGAGGCAGTGGGCAAAGTCATACATCGGGTAGACATGCCATTCATCCCCCGCTCTATAGTGGTGGGCATGTCTGATACGATAGAGCAGCGGATCTCTCATTTTCATATTGGCCGCAGACATATCGATTTTTGCCCGAAGGACGTGTTCACCGTCTTTGAACTCGCCTTTTTTCATTCTTTCAAAAAGGTCCAGGTTCTCTTCCACACTGCGTTCTGCGTACTTGCTGCGTCTCCCCGGCTCCGTCACCGTTCCGCGGTATTCACGGATCTCTTCTTCAGTGAGGCTGTCAACGTATGCTTTTCCCATTTTGATCAGTTCGACAGCATAATCGTAGAGTTTGGGGAAGTAGTCGGAAGTATAGCGTACGCTGTTATCCCATTCAAATCCAAGCCACTGCACAGCATCTTTGAGCGCCTCGACGTATCTCGTATCCTCTGTCGTCGGATTGGTATCATCCATCCTAAGGTTGCAGCGGCCATGATAATCCCGTGCAATACCGAAATTGATAGCGATTGATTTAGCGTGTCCAATGTGCGGGAACCCATTGGGCTCCGGAGGAAATCTTGTATGTACCTCTTGATATTTGCCTGACTTTAAGTCCTCTTCAACGATTGTACGTAAAAAATCTTTGTGCTCACTCATTATCATAAAACCTTTTGATTATATAAGGGGAGTATTTTATCTAATTAGTGCTTATCGCATCATATTCCTCTTGTTCCATCCTCTCCTGAGGTGGAACTTTCTATAAATGTGCAAGAGTGTGTCGAAGTTCAACCAGCTGGAAAAAGATGGAACGAAAATATGGGAGAGACAGTGAAAAAACATAAAAAATAGGGTGTTCGTCATTCTGAACTTGTACCCCAAGGGTATTTTCTGCAGGCATTCAGAATCCCTTAAATTGCCTTCTTATTCGATGAGATCCTGAATCAAGTTCAGGATGACAGTGGTCAAAGTAACAGTTCTTGCACACTCTCAGGACAATGGAAGCGAAAAGAGGTCGAAACCGTCTTGATACCTCTTCTGATTATTCTAAATCAAAGGCTGCTTCACTTACCCACTCTGTGAGTAGCTTTTTATCATCCTCACTGAGTTTAGCCTCTTTATGCATGATAAGATAACTTGGAAGAGGCATTTTGCTTTTGATCGCTTTTGGGATCTTCTCAAGATATTTTAACTTTTTCTCATCATCATAACTTGCCCATGTGGAAAAGTTCATATGCTCACGCCCCTCTTTGACATGTATCTTGGTAAACCATGAAACAGGAGCGATGGAGCTATACCATGGGAAGTCGGTATGGTTTGAGTGACAATCAAAACAGGCACGTTTTAAAATAGCATGCACCTCTTCAGGAGCTTTCAGCTCATCATCAGCCTTAGTCGGCACCTCAGCAGGAACATCCATCGGCACAAACTGAATCCCTATTAAAACCAGTAGTATAAATATAGATATCTTCTTCATAATTATGATTATAGATCATTTTTCTTAATTTAACTTTATTGATAATATTTTTTATTAAGAAAATGGGAATAGATGCCGAGATATCACTCCAACAGAAGCGTCTCAGACGCTTCAAAAGATAGATCTACTCTCTTATGCCAAAACCAATCAAACACGCGATTTAAAACTTCTATTACATTAAAGCTACTATAATATCACTCTTATATCACCACTAGGGATAAATACCCGATACGGTGAAAAACCCACGACTTTTGGAGTAAGAGAGATGCTTAGATTTGCCCCGTCGCCTACCGGTGATATGCATATAGAAAACCTGCGTGTGGCGATCTTCAACTATATGGTAGCCAAACAGAGAGATGTGAACTTTATCGTCCGTATCGAAGATACAGACAAAGAACGCAACATCACCGGAAAAGATACGGAGATCATGGAGATACTCGAGAAGTTCGCGATTCCCCATGACAGTGTCATGCACCAAAGCGAAAATCTGCATCTGCACCAGACCCTGGCGATCAGGCTCCTCGAAGAGAAGAAGGCGTTTGTCTGTACCTGTAAAGATACAGAATCTTCAGAAATGTATCGTGAACACTGTAGCACTATGGGCGCTGCCGAGCTAGCCAAACTTAAAGAGGAGAAAACCCCTTTTGTCATCCGTATCAAAAAGCCGGATACAGCGATCCTCATCCATGACCTGATCAAAGGTGATATTGAAACGAAACCCAATGAGGTGGACGCTTTTGTGATCCTGCGTGAAGACTCAACACCTACAGATATCTTTGCAGGTGCCTGTGACGATATGATCTCAGGAATCAGTCTGGTTATCCAGGGAGAAGAGTACCTCTCCAGGACACCAAAACAAGAGCACATCAAGAGACTGCTTGGCTATGATCAGGAGACAGCCTACGTACACCTGCCTTCCCTTCTCGATACAGATGAAGCACATACAGTAAAATGGTTCTTTGAACAGGGCTTCATCCCCGATGCGATCGCCAACTACCTTATCGCACTGGGCAATCAAACACCCCAAGAGATCTTTACTATGCCTGAAGCTTTAGAGTGGTTCGATCTGACAAAGCTCTCCAACTCTCCGGTGAAATTTGATATCGAGAGACTCCGTTTCATCAACTGTGAACACCTCAAAATGATCGATGACAAGCGCCTCTCGGCCCTCTTTGGTTTCGCCGATGAAGCTATCGGGAAACTGGCAAAAGTTTATCTGGAAGAAGAGGCCGGTACGATCAATGAACTTGAAGCAAAGATCAGACCGATCTTCAAACCAAAAGACTTCAGCGTCGAATGGGGAGAGCAGATGAAACAGATCTCAGATGTGATCTTTGATGCCCCTATGATCAACACCTATGAGGCATTTGAGTCCTACATCATCGAAAAGACAGGACTCTCGGGAGAGAATCTCTCAAAACCGCTCCGTTACCTGCTTACGGGTACAGGTCACGGCCCCGAACTTTCCGACATCTACCCGTATATCAAATCTTATATCCTGGAGGTAGCCTCATGAGCGCACTTATCTATGCCATTGTACAGACACTGCATACTGTAATTACATTATATATTTGGATCGTCATCATCGCTGCGCTGATCAGCTTTGTGCAGCCCGACCCGCGCAACCCTATCGTACAGATACTGCGCCGTATGACGGAACCTGCTTTTTCATTTATCCGTCACAAACTTCCTTTTGTGGTATTCTCAGGGGTGGACCTTTCACCGCTGGTGATCATACTTGGTCTGCAGTTTCTGGATATCTTTATGATGAGAGCCCTTTTAGGCTAGAGTGGATCATAGTTTCATGAAAGTCAAAAGTATTCTTTTCTCCATAGTGCTCTCCTGCACAACACCGCTTTATGCATCGAAGAGTTTCAGTTTGGCGGAGATTCATAAGATGCCACGGAGTATAGAGAAGGACTACTATATCTGGCGTTTTCTATCGCAAAAGGGCACAACCGAATCTGAAGCCAAAAAGATCATAGAGGAAGTGAGCTACCTCAATAAAAAGCTCAAAACCGCCTACCGCAACAAAACCGGCCTGGCCCCGGAGATCAAGCAGGTTCGCCGTATCGCAACAGAAGCAGAAAAAGCACGCTGGAAAAGCAACTACCAGAAGCTTCAGGAGCTCAAAAACTCAAAAGCGGACTACCCTGCCTGGGCAAAAGAGAACCCCGAAATCGAATGCTACCTTTTCAACAACTGCGGTACAGAGGTCAGAAAAAAGAAGTATGACAAGTTGCTCAACTCCAAACAGTTCCGTGTCTTGAGCATGGATAAAAAGTTTAACCAAAGTATCCGTATCATACTGAACGAAGATCTTCCAAAGTTGAAGGCATCGCTCCTTCAGCCGCCTGCACACACCAATGAGATCAGCTCCGATACACACTTTCAGCTGGGATTGTTCGCCCTACAGCAGCAAAAAGAAGAGATCGCGATGATCTACTTCGGGCAGGCACGCAAAAAGGCGCTAAAACGCCGGGACAAAGACCAGGCGAATTTCTGGATGTACCTTGTGACAAAAGAGCGGGGCTATCTGACCAACCTCGTCAACAGCCACGATGTCAATATCTATACACTGATCGCCAGAGACCTGCTGAAACTGCGTTATCCAAAGATCATTACACCGAAGATCTCCCGTTCCAAAGTCTTTCACTACGATGTGCTAGACCCGATAGACTGGGCGAAACTCAAGCAAAAGATGTTCTCGGGGAAGTACAACCTCAATGACCTTGCCGATACCTATAAATCCCAGGAAACGGTAGGACACTATACGTTTATCAAAGCCAAGGCATCCGGCTATAAAGAGAGCTACTATCCTATGCCTTACCGTGATGCAATGAGAAATATGAGCAAAGAACGCCAGGCAATGATCTATGCGATCGCCAGACAGGAAAGCCGCTTTGTCCCCGCTTCCGTCTCACGCTCTTTTGCACTCGGGATGATGCAGATCATGCCTTTTCTGATAGAGGATATCGCCAAAAAGAAAAAGGACGATATCGACCTTGATGACCTCTTCAATCCCTATAAAGCGATTGAATATGCCGATTTTCACCTGGACTACCTCAACAAATGGCTCTACCATCCGCTTTTTGTTGCTTATGCCTACAACGGAGGAATAGGATTTACAAAGAAACTGATCACGAACCACCAAAACTTCAGGCCGGGACGCTATGAGCCCTATATGAGTATGGAGAACATGAGCAATGTGGAAACAAGAGAATACGGGAAACACGTCCTTACCAACTATGTCATCTACCTGAACAGGCTGGGGGTCCCTACCCGCCTTCTCCCTTTGATCAAAGAGGTCACAGATCCGAATAAAACCGATCGGTTCAGATGATCACAAGGCCTTTGGGCTCTCTACGTATTTTGCAGCCTTGGAAAAAGGCATCGCCTTCTTCCCATACCTACTGCTCTCAAATACCAGGGTAAAATTTTTGCATGGGGTATGCGGAAAAGTCACGAGATAGTAACTGTTCCACGCTGTCACAAAAGGTATCTCTTTAAGATAGGGACTCTGCTTCGGGAGCGGAAGGATGCTTTTGGGTTTTTCGCCATCCAGCGTCAGTAGATACTCCTTGCCTATCCCGTTCCCCTGTTTCTCGTCAAGATAAAGCCCCACAACGAACACCTCCTCATTCTCCTTGCTACCCAGCTTCTTCCCTGAAGGGTAGAGATAGGTTGCAGTAAGAAGCGCCTGGGTGATGTTGTCATCATAGAGTTGCGCTTTTTCGGTTTTTTGCAGATGTCTGTAGGCCGTTTTGTTTTTCTCAACACGCTCCAAGAACGGATCCTCTGTTTTGGAAGAGCAGGCAGCCAAAAGGAGTATAAGTGTCACAGACCCTATCATTATTCGCACGCAATCCTCCTAGACAATTGCTGTCATTTTAACATAGATTCAATAAACATTTAAGTATAATTTAACCGAGAAAGCAAAGGATAGCCGTGAAGAAAAGAGTTGCAGTGGCATTTACCGGCCCGTCAAACAGCGGTAAAACCACACTGATCGAAAAGGTAGCGAAAAAACTGATTCCCCGGGAGAGAGTCGCGATCATCAAAAATGATCCCAAGGACAAAGCCGTCTTTGACACGGAAGGGAAAGACAGCGATAAGTTCTCCAGGACAGGAGCAGAAGTAGTCGTCACCTCCCCTACCCGTACCACCTACTTTTCGCAACGCGAAAAGAGTCTGGATGATATCATCGCGATGATCAGCGATTTTGATATCCTGCTGGTTGAAGGGCTCAAGACACTGCCGCTGCCTCGTATCGCTATCTTCCGCAATGAGATAGATGAAAACTACATTGAGTGTTCGGAAGCCATTGCGATAGATCAGAGTATCCGTATAGATCAATATAAGATACCTGCACAGATAGATATCCTGGACCTCAATAACACCGACCAGATCATTGAATGGATCAGAACACACGCCAAAAGTGTCTAAAGGAGAGAGATAATGCAAACTATATTTGAAGCGATCAAAAAGATCGCCTTTGAGATCGATAATGCGATCAAGACTGCCGACCTTGGTTATGCACATGAAGAGAATGCTTCGGGAGAGGAACAGCTTAAACTTGATGTACTTTCAGACCAGATCATCGAAAAAAACCTGGCAACGGTATCTTCTGTAAGAAGTATTGTCAGTGAAGAGAAGGAGGGTGAGCTTGAGCTGCACACCTCCGGAAGCTATACGGTGTGCTATGATCCTCTGGACGGATCCAGCCTGGTAGATGTAGACCTCTCCGTAGGCTCCATCTTCGGTATCTATGAAGGCCCGCTTGAGGCACAAAATCTCGTTGCTTCTGCCTATGTCGTCTATGGTCCGAGGATCGAACTGGTCATTGCGATGAAAGAGAGCAAGCCGATGCTCTACCGTGCAGCCGGTGACCACTTCAGGGCGATCGGAGAGATCACGCTCAATGAAAAAGGCAAGCTCAATGCGCCGGGCGGAACCCAACAGAACTGGGCACCACACCACAAGGCATTTGTAGACTCGCTTTTTGCCGAGGGCTACAGACTGCGATACTCGGGAGGCATGGTACCCGACCTCCACCAGATCCTGCTCAAAGGGGGAGGACTTTTCAGTTATCCGGGTACGACAGACAAGCCTCACGGTAAGCTCAGACAGCTCTTTGAAGTGATCCCGTTTGCCTTTATGTACGAACAGGCGGGGGGACAGGCGGTCAATGACAAAGGTGAAAGGCTGATGGAACTGGTACCCCAACATCCGCATGATACCAGTCCCTGCTTCTTTGGCTCCAACTACGAGATCGAAGCCCTGAAAAAAGCCTACGGGATCAACTGATGCTTGAAGCTGTACTGAATGAGTGGCAGATTGCACTTGAGCAGAAAAAAAATGCGCTTGAAGCCTGCCAGAAGGAAAAAGGCGTGCAAAGCTGCCTGAAATGCGATCAGCTTCTTCACTGTGAAGTTCGGGAAGCCTATGTCAAAGCCGTCTATGAAAGTATGAGCAAAGGTGAGACCGGAGGTTTCGAGTTCTAAGGTTTTAAGGTAAGGGAAGTCAGTCCCCTTCCTGCTGCTTCTTAATAAAATGATCAGAAGATCACTTCCAGCTTTCGACTCTTTTCTCTTCTTCTCTTTGTACTTAATCTGCCTCGTAAAGTAAAGCATAACCCATTTCCGTTCTTTAAGTCAATTCTAACAGAGTAGTTTATATACTAAAGTACTCCACTCAAAAAGTAAAACAATGAAAGCCAAAAAAATTCTGCTGATCATTCTTTTCAATCTTGTGATCATCCTTGCGGAGATCATCTTTGGACTCATCTCCAACTCCTTTGCGCTGATCGCGGATGCGCTGCATAATACCGGTGATGTCATCGCCATCGTCATCACCTATATCGCACTCCGTTTTGGTACAAGCAGCCCTACATTTCAGTATACCTTCGGATTTATCAAAGCGGAGATGATGGCTGCGTTTACCAATACGCTTTTTCTACTTCTGACGATGTTCTACATGATCTATGAGTCTATAGGAAGATTTTTTACTCCTGAGGTGATCGCACCTGAATATATGATCGTAGTGGGGACGATCGCAGTGATCGCAAACGGTATCAGTGCCTATCTTCTTCATGCCATAGGGATGGAAGATCATCATCACCATGAGCATACATCACACCACCACAGCGATGCCAACATCACTTCAGCGTATCTGCATATGCTTGCAGACACCCTTGTATCTGTAGGTGTGGTTGTCGCCGGGATCATGATCTATTATTTTGAGATCTATGCGATAGATGCTGTACTTACCATCATCTTCTCGCTCTATATCATCAAACACTCATTCCCTCTTTTCAAACGGAGTTTCCTCTCACTCCTCGATGCCAATACGATCGATATCACTTTAGAAGAACTTGAAACGATCATTTTTGCTTCAAAGCATGTCTCCAGCTACCATGACCTGCATATCCATCAGCCCAACTCCAAACTGAACTTTATCTCTTTTCATATACTCCTGGATAATGAGGGGATCACACTCAGGGAGTGTGAGAAGATCACCTGCCCGATAAAAGAGAAGTTAAAAAAACTCGGCTTTAACCATATCCTGATAGAGGTAGACTCGCTCACCAATGAAGCGGCACACCAGAAGTGTGTCATTGCAGTGCAGTAAAGGAGATCCCATGGGAAATTTTAGTCACCCAAATTAGTGTTATAATACGTTTTATGAACAAAGAACAGCCTACTAGAGAAAAGATCCTTGATAGTGTATTTGAACTGGTATACATGCACGGATATAACGGTACCAGTATGTCAATGATACTCAAAGCCTGTGATATTCCCAAAGGCTCACTCTACCATTTTTTCAAGTCAAAAAAAGAGATGGTACTCACCGTGATCAAAGAGCGGCTTGGTCCCAAAATGGATATCCTTTTTACTTTTAATCCTATCGAAGGCAAAGACGGTATCGATGCGATCATTGAAGCCATCTTAACGATCTCTAAAAACCCCATGCTGATCAAATACGGTTGTCCTCTTAACCGCCTCAACCAGGAGATGTCACCCGTTGATAAGGACTTTGATCGGGAGATCACCCTGCTTTATGATCATCTCAAGGCAAAAATCATCGTACTGCTTAAACAAAGTGAACTCAAGAGTAAGACGGATATGGACTCTCTTTCTGATTTTGTAATCGAAACTGTCTGGGGTGCGCTCTCCTTAAGTCCCAGTCAGTCATCAAGCAGGCGTTATCTTCACTCCATCAAACATCTTAACAGCTACCTCATATCTCTGAGAAAATAACCCAGATCAGTACTAGACCAATTAGTCTAATTTAAGGTAAACTATTTTACTATATACTAATTAGACCGATTGGTCTATATAAAATAAAGGGGAATTCATGTTTATCATCGAACCGATCAAAAAAGAAAACGCTACAGGGAAACTGAAGCTGCTTTACCAAATGATAGAAAAGCACTTAGGGTTCATCCCTCCTCATTTTGAACTGGTGGCAACGATTGATATCAAGGCGATGAAGGATTTTCTTGATTACAACACCACTATAATGTCGCATAAAAAGATCGATAGAAACCTCCTGCCGTTTCTCAGGCTCTATATCGCACAAAAGGAGTGCAGAAGATACTGTATACGGTTCAATACGGAGATGCTTCAAAAGATGGATATTGATGAAGCCATGATCAATGACCTCGAAAATCATCTTGATGATATACCTTTGGAGAGCACCCAGAAGATACTTCTCAAAAAGGTCATCAAAGCGATCTATCATCCGGATGAATTTGACAGAAAAGATCTGGAGGTACTCTATAATGCGGGGTTTGACGACAAAGATTTCTATGACATTCTGGACTATGCAACAGGGTTTATGGGTAAAAGCAAAATCATCGAAGCATATCTGATATAATGTAGTGAATGAAACAGATCCAGATCCAATACCATAAAACTCCCTGCACCGAATTTATCCTGGGTTCTTTTGAAGGCAAAATCTGTCTGCTGGACTACCGGTACAGAGAAAAGAGGGAAACCATCGATAGACGGATACAAAAAGGACTGGATGCCGTCTATGTCGAACAGGATAATCCCCTGCTTCAGGAAACCAGGAAAGCGTTGGATGAATATTTTGCCGGGAAAAGAAAAACCTTTGGCCTTCCCCTGCTTACCGTTGGTACCCCTTTTCAAATCCGGGTATGGGAAGCGCTGCAAAAAATCCCCTACGGTGCCACTGTCACCTATGCGCAACTGGCGAAAGAGATAGGCAGACCCGAAGCGGTGAGAGCCGTCGCCAATGCAGTGGGTGCAAACGCTTTGGCGATCATCATTCCCTGTCACCGCATTGTCGGTTCGGACGGCACGCTTACGGGGTATGCCGGAGGTTTGGCATTGAAACAGAGAGTGCTGGATATCGAAACTATCCTCTGATCAGTTGCAGTTTTTTCGCCCTGCTTAGCTTCTTGATCTCATATTCGCGCCTGCTTGCACTGCTTCTGTCCGGGAAAGTTTCGCTGTAAACCAGTCTGACCGGACGCCTGCTTCTGGTATATTTGGCTCCCTTTTCAGAACTATTGTGTTCAGTGAGACGGCGATTGAGATCCGTGGCGATACCTGTATACAAGGTATCATCGGCACATTCTAATATATAGATAAAATAACTCATTGATTTGCAGTATCATTCTCCAGATTAGGATTTCACTCATTATAGCACAAAAATTAATATTTATTTATATGAGAAAAACTCTGCGCCGTATCATCCGCACTACAGCACATTTTCGTTAAAATGCCCACTATAAATTTACTCAACTACAGTAAACCAAAAACTCATTTGTTTAAGGAACCACAATATGTCTTGCCACAAGAAAGCCTATATCACGACACCGATCTATTATGTAAACGATATCGCCCATATCGGCCATGCCTATACCACGATCATCGCGGATACACTCGCACGCTATTCACGTATGAGCGGTTTGGAAACGTTTTTCCTCACCGGTACCGATGAGCATGGACAGAAGATCGAAGAGTCTGCAAAAGCAAGAGGGAAAAGCTCCCAGGAGTATGCGGATGAGATCTCTGCGACTTTTAAAAATCTTTGGGATGACTTTGGTATCAGCTATGACAAGTTCATCCGTACTACAGACGCAGACCACATGAAAGGGGTACAAAAAGCCTTTTCCGTCATGCATAAAAACGGGGATATCTACAAAGATACCTATAAGGGCCACTACTGTATCTCCTGTGAGACCTTTTTCCCCGAAATCCAGCTGGTGGACGGAGAGTTCTGTCCGGAGTGCGGAAAATCTACTACCGTCGTAGAGGAGGAGAGCTACTTCTTCAAGCTTTCCAAATACCAGGACAAACTCCTTCAATGGTATAACGACAACCCTGAGTGTATCCTCCCGAGAAGCAAACGGAACGAAGTGATCCGTTTTGTCGAGGGCGGATTGACAGACCTGTCTATCACCCGTACAAGCTTCGACTGGGGCGTAAAGCTTCCTGAAGAGATCAATGATCCGAAACATGTGATGTATGTGTGGCTTGATGCGCTGATGAACTATGTGACTGCATTGGGATACGGTACCGATGAAGCCAACATGGATTTCTGGCCTGCACGTGTACAGATCATCGGAAAGGATATCCTCCGTTTCCATGCGATCTACTGGCCGGCATTCCTGATGAGCCTTGGCTTACCGCTGCCGAAACATATCGCTGCACACGGATGGTGGACACGGGACGGGGAAAAGATGAGCAAGTCCAAAGGGAACGTAGTCAACCCCAAAGAGGTGGCAGATGCATACGGTTTGGATAATTTCCGCTACTTTATGCTCCGTGAAGTACCGTTCGGCGGCGATGGCGACTTCTCGCAGAAAGCGCTGATCGACCGTATCAACTCTGACCTCGGAAATGATCTGGGGAACCTCCTTAACCGTCTGATCGGGATGAGCGGCAAATATTTTGAGGGTGAAGTCTACTCCGGGCATGTGGCAAAATTCTATCAGCAGGAACTGGATGAAGTGCACGCTTCGCTTGACCAGCTCGAACCCCTGCTCTTTGAGATGCAGATCCACAAGTACCTTGAAGAGCTCTGGAGACCGCTCAGCGTTGCCAACAAATCGATCGATAAGTACCAGCCATGGACATTGATGAAAGAAGGCAAAACAGAAGAAGCGATGGCGCTCAACGGACTGATCGCGGCGATCCTTGCAAAAGTTGCCGTAATGCTCTATCCTGTCATGCCTGAAGTGTGTACAAAGATCTCAAGAGCCCTCAACTTTGAGATCAACCATGAGAGCTGGAGTGCCCTCATCAAGGAGAAAACACTTCTTGAAACCTTCAATCTGGAAAAGATCGATCCACTCTTCCCTCGTATAGAAGAAGCGCTGTTGGCACAAATCGAGCCTGCTGATACGAAAGAGGCACCCAAAAAAGAAGAAAAGAAAGCGGAGAAAAAAGAAGAGAAAGCTGAGGGTGTTGCACTGATCGGTATCGACCAGTTCTTTGAAACCGTCATAAAGATCGGTACGATCGTCCAGGCCGAGGAGGTGCCAAAAAGCAAAAAACTTCTGCTGCTTCAGGTAGATATCGGGGAAGAGAGCCCAAGACAGGTCGTCGCAGGGATCAAAGAGTGGTACAGTGCGGAAGATATTGTCGGGACACAGGCGTGTGTCGTAGCCAATCTGAAACCGGCAAAACTGATGGGGCTGAAGAGCGAAGGAATGCTTCTTGCAGCCAAAGATGAAAACGGACTCAGTCTCCTTAGACCTGAAAGTCCAAAAAATGTTGGGACAAAAGTTAGCTAATGAAAATCGAAGATATCGTAAACCTTACAGACGGCACACTGACCAATGCGCCCCAGGTACAAGCCATTGCCGCTGCCACCGTTTTCCCCTCCAAGGTTGAACATGGCGATCTATTCTTTTCATCGATTCAGGAAGATATCGATAAAGCGATAGAAAACGGAGCCTATGCCATTGTCTATGACAACAAAGAGATCATCAAAAAAGACAATGAGATCGCATGGATAGAAGTATCGGACATCAAGCTGGCTGCCTTTAAGCTGATCCGTTATGTCACACTCAAAAAGGAAGCGGAGTTTTTCCTGCTTGAGCCTCATGAAATGAGCTTTCTGAAGATGATACTCACTCACAAGGGCAATATCGCCTTCATGGACAACGAGTGGCGTAAAGTCTTTGAGCAGATCCTCAACTCCGATGATCATCTTTTTGTCAGTACGGATAGAGAGCTGTTGGAGCTTATCAAACCCGATGTCAAAAAGCTGAAGGAAGATGTAGAGGGATATCTGATCGGAGATACCCTCTTTAAATCTACCTTCAAAGTCGGAGGCTATGTTTACCAGGAGAAAGACCTGGTACCGTTTCACCTGGAATATCTGCTCAGGGCAGTAGATTTTTGCGATACATACAGCCTTCCCTATGATATCGAACGTATCAAGTACACCAAACACTTTATCCCTGTATTTATCGATGCCAATCTCCAGAGTACAGGCAAAGGGAAAAGTGACAGGGTAGCGATCTTTACGGACAACCTTGAAGATATCAGTCGGGCAAGAGAGTATATCAAACGTTCCAACAACTGGGTAAAAAGCATTGTCCTCACCCCGCCTAAAACAAAGATCGAGGGGATTGACCGTCCGCACTGGTTTGAGACGGAAGAGGAGCTCAGAGAGATACTCAAAAATATCCATTTCAACTATGCCTTCATCTACAAAGCGGACAGAAGTATGCTCAATACGATCAAAGAGGAGTATAGTCTCTTCTAAAGAGGCATACTTCTTTTGCCGTAAAAACGGTTCTGCCGCCTCTAGATACCACACTGTTTTATCACGACAACATCAAAAAATCATCTGGGAAACAAGATCGGCTCCGCCTCATAAAAGAGACGGAACTGATCGGAGAAAATAGATAGAGACCCCCCTCACTGAGGGAGGGTTTGTAGATCAGAAAAGATTAGAATTTGTATGTAGCACCAACGCTGATCGCGTCTACCATTACATCACGGCCAGCAAATGCTCCGTCAAACCCTGTATCGTTATACAGGTTTGCATAATCCACAAATAGGCCGATATTGTCCGTCACCCCATACTCTGCGCCGATACCCCACTGGAAACCGCTTTCGCTGAGCTCTTCTACGCCATCATCAACTGTTACCTGTCCGTATCCTAGCAATCCATAGACACTAAACTGTTCCATGACCGGATACATCACTTTCGCGTAGATACCAAGATTGCTCATGTCGCCGTCGACATCACTCTCTTGACCATCATCAAGCGTCAAATCGCCTACGCTCATTGTATATCTTCCTTCTACTCCGATATACTCATTGAAGTTGTATCCGCCTTTGAAGAGTACAGAATGCGCAGTAAGATCCTCATCAGGGTTTTCTACATTCATATTCATATAAGAGTATCCGAAGCCAATATGAAAATTTCCTGGCTTGTCATCTGTAACTTCAGGGACATTTACATAGGGCTCTACAGGAGAGATATCTCCTCCCGCCACTGCAAATGTACTCAAAGAGATGATTGTGATCAATGACAGTGTAACTTTTTTCATTGTTTTTCCTTAATAGGTAAAATCGTGCAAATTGCGGCGAGATTATAAACCCGAAAACGGAAAAAGTCAATAGAAAAACAACACTTAATATCAATTTCAAATTTCAGGTACGCAGTGTTGCGATCAGTCTATTGGCATTCAAAAGTACATCCAGCGCGTCATTGATACTTTGAAACAGCACATCGCTTGCAAACAATGACTTAGTGGCACACCCCTCTTCCTGCAATAGCGCAAACCCAAGTCGTGCCTCCTCAAGTATCAGTGCATCATTGCGCCCGTTTCCGATGGCAACCGTATGTTCAGGACCCAGTACTTTCAGGTACTCCAGTTTTGCATGATCCTGTGACTCTTTTCCAATGATATGGATATGGATAAATGAGGCATCGCACTGTTCCTGCACGGAACCGAACGTATCGGCAGTGATCACATGGATCCTGAGAAAGTGCGAAAGCTTCTCCAGCTTTTCAAGTACGCCTGCTTTGATCTTGCCGTCGCATGCCAATGTCCCGTTATAATCCAGCAACAGATGGTCGAGTGTGATCTCCTCCATCCCCGGTATCGTTATCTTCAACATTCTTCTCCTTTTTACTTCAGTGACTCAAGTATCGAGTCGATATCCAAGAGGTCTGTATATTCGATATTCAGCCCTATACCCTCAATATTCCGCTTCATCCCTTCTCCGAGGCTTTTGACCACCAGCATATTCCCTTTTTTGAGCAACGGAGGGATGATGCGCCCTGCCGCCATCCCCTGCGCACTGTCATCATCGACGATCTCTACTCCCTTTGCATGCAGCTCCTGATAGACCGGATTGTCGACATAACGGATAGAAGCAATGCTCTCTCCCTCTATCTGGGCAAAAGCAAAGAGCTTTGCGGTGATGAAATAGGGATGGATCGTGATCCTGTCATTGGTGGGATAGACCAGAACATAATTTCGCTTCTCCCGTATCAGTTCGATTCCTTTGCCATACATAAGCATCTCGGCCACTTTTTTTCGTGCACCCTTGATGATCTTGGAAAATGTGGGCCGCGAGACCCCCAGCTGCTTGGCACACTCCTCCTGATAGAGGCCTTGAAAATCAGCCAGGTAGAGCGACTCGAGTTCATCGTCGCTCATAGGCAGCATCTCTTTTGGTTCATGGGTAAGCGGACCGAAAAGCAGGCTTTTCGGTCTCAACGTAATATTTCTATTCTTCATGACGACTCCATTATTTACATATGTAAACATTATAAAATAGCATACAAATACTTAATTTTTACGTTAAAAAGGTGAATTCTTAGGTTTTTAAGGTAAAATTCCTCTCTTTAATTTTGAATTTATTTTACATATGTTAAATTGCTGCCATATGAAACCGATGTAAACATAAGAGACACCTGTTGTTTCTTCCTCCTTCTCAGGTGTCTCTTATGTTTATTATTTATACTTAGACATAAAAAAGTATAAAAAGTAAACATAAGATCTATAGATACGAGTCATCACTATTGTACCGCAGGCGGGGAGCCTTGGCAAAACAGTTAGAGGGATATGTTTTCAAATATGTCCTGTGACACAATCTTCAATCTCACAGATAAGGAGGAGATATGATCAACTACACTACACAACGACATAGACAAAGAGCAATATCATGAAGATCACCAATATCGTCACTAATATTATCTTTTTTTATGTCGATGGATTTAGGCAGATGAAAGTCGGGAAAAAACTTTGGCTGCTCATAGGGATCAAACTACTGATCCTCTTTGGCGTTATGAAGTTCTTCTTCTTTCCCAATTATCTGAAAACAACTTACGATACCGATGAAGCACGCAGTATGCATCTCATCGAACATTTGACAAAGGAGAGACAATGATAACAAAATACAAGGATAAAACATGGAACTGATGAATACGGAACTGATCGATTGGTCACGTGCACAGTTTGCACTCACTGCACTTTACCACTTTTTATTTGTACCTTTAACACTCGGACTTTCATTTATTGTTGCCATTATGGAGACAATCTATGTCAAGACCGGTGATCAAAGATGGAAAACCATCACCAGATTCTGGATGACGCTTTTTGCGATCAACTTTGCCATCGGTGTGGCTACCGGGCTTATTATGGAATTCGAGTTTGGGACGAACTGGGCGAACTACTCCTGGTTTGTAGGCGATATCTTCGGTGCGCCGCTCGCAGTAGAGGGAATCCTGGCATTCTTTATGGAATCCACCTTCTTCGCAGTGATGTTCTTTGGATGGAACAAAGTCTCCAAGGGCTTTCACCTGGTCTCTACCTGGCTTGTCGCTGTCGGATCAAACCTTTCCGCATTCTGGATCCTAGTCGCAAACGGCTGGATGCAGTACCCGGTAGGGATGGAGTTCAACCCCGATACGGTACGTAATGAGATGGCAAGTTTCTGGGATGTCGCTCTCTCTCCAGTAGCGGTTGCAAAATTCCTGCATACGATAGGAAGCGGATATGTGATCGGTGCACTCTTTGTCATCGGTATCTCTGCATGGATGATCCTGAAAGGACGTGATGTGCTTGAAGCAAAACGTTCTATGGTTGTCGGTGCAAGTTTCGGTCTGCTTGTCTCGATCTTCCTCGCAGTGAGTGGTGATGAATCTGCTTATCAGGCGGCACAGCACCAACCGGCAAAACTGGCAGCAATGGAAGGACTCTACAAAGGTGAAGAGCGTGCTGGAATCATCGCTGTCGGTATCCTCAACCCGGATAAGAAAATCGGTGATGATCTCCCAGCAGTTTATGGAGACATCGAAATCCCTTATGCACTTTCGTTCCTGGGATATCATGATATCCATGCATTTGTTCCGGGCCTGGATGACCTCGTACTCGGAAATGAAAAATACGGTATCGAAGGTGCTGCTTCCAAAATGGAAAAAGGTAAAATAGCAATAGAAGCGCTTCAATCCTACAAAGATGCTAAAAAAATTGATGACAAGATCGCAATGGCTGAAGCAAGAAAACTCCTGGATGAGTATATGCCTTACTTTGGTTACGGGTATTTAGAGAAACCAACCGATATCGTTCCGCCGATCGCCCTTACTTTCTACAGTTTCCATATTATGGTCGGATTGGGAGTATGGTTTATTATCCTCTTCCTGATTGTGCTTTACCTCACAATGGCAAACGATATCACACGCTTCAAAAAGATACTCTGGCTCTCTGTCTGGAGTATTCCGTTGGGATATATCGCAGCAGAAGCAGGATGGGTTGTGGCAGAAGTGGGAAGACAGCCCTGGGCGATCCAGGACCTTATGCCTGTCGGCATCGCTGCGACACATATCGATGCAGGTAACGTCAAAGTCTCATTCTGGCTCTTTGCTGTGCTCTTTACGGTACTGCTTATCGCAGAAATCAAAATCATGTTGCGCCAGATCGCAATTGGTATCAAAGGAGGTCACTAATGTTTGAAACACTATCGCTCCACGCGCTCCAGGTTTACTGGTGGATCATCATCTCACTGCTTGGCGGGTTGTTCGTCTTTATCATGTTCATTCAGGGCGGACAGACACTGCTCAATCAGCTTTCAGCATCGGATCAGGAAAAATCGATGCTGGTCAACTCACTGGGGCGTAAGTGGGAGCTTGGCTTTACCACGCTTGTACTCTTCGGAGGGGCACTTTTTGCTGCATTTCCTAAGTTCTATGCTACCAGTTTCGGTGGCGCCTACTGGTTGTGGCTGGGGATACTCTTCTCCTTTATTATCCAGGCGGTCTCCTATGAATACAGAAAAAAAGAATCAAACTTCCTGGGTGCAAAAACCTATGAGACCTTCCTTTTCATCAATGGGAGCGTAGGTACGATTCTTCTTGGAATTGCGATCAGTACATTCTTCAGCGGGGCTGCATTTACAATCGATGACAACAACTTCGTACACTGGAGTGTAGGTACACGCGGCCTGGAAGCATTGATGGAACCATTAAACTATCTGCTTGCTATTGCGATGTACTTTTTGGTTCGTATCATCGCAGGGATGTACTTTTTGAACAACATCAATCATGAACCGATCCGCCAGCGAACACGTGCAATGATTAAACGCAATATCGTCTATTTCCTGCCATTCTTCCTGGGATTTGTAGGATGGGTACTACTGAAAGATGGTTATGCTTATCATCCTGAGACGCTGGAAGTCTCTCTGGTTTCTATGCATCACCTCATGACATTCCTTAAAATGCCATACCTGGCAGGAATGTTCCTGATCGGCGTTGTGATGGTTTTGGTCGCAGTCTTCAACTCTGTGTTCAGAGAAAAGAACTGTTGTATCTTTACCGTGGGTATCGGAACTGTGTTGACAGTCATGGCTCTGCTTCTCAATGTCGGATTGAACAATACCATTTATTATCCGTCGACTACTGATATGCAAAGTTCACTCAGTATTGCCAATTCAGCGGGAAGCCACTATACACTGACGGCGATGTCCTACGCTTCATTGATGGTACCGTTTGTACTGGCATATATCGCTTTTGTATGGCATGCCATGGACAAAGTCAAGATCACAGAAGAAGAAATCACTTCTGCGGATGAACACCACTATTAAGAAAGGATATTTCATGGATTATACGAGTTCACTTATCTGGCTGGCTGTATGGCCTTTGCTCATCTATCTAGGATACAAGTTTACAGCACTCAATATCAAGCATTTCAATCGGCTTGAAAAGCTTGACGAGGATCAATAAATTCTAAAGAGACAATCAAGATCCTTCTTGATTGTCTCTCAAATCCAAAGAAAAATCATCCTTATTCAGACACTCTTTATACTTTTTCTTTTTTTACTCAATATACCTTAAAACCCACAAATCATTTTAAAGATAGATCACCGCAGTTTACTACAGGTAAAAACTCTACATAATTCTTACCAATCATTATTTAACTATCCAAACTATAAATATCTTTTTTATTTTATTTTTTATAGTTATTTTTATCCAATAAATCAGAATATATATGAATATAATAGATAAAATATACTTATGATAATAATAACTATATTTTATATTATTAAGCTTTTTTTTGCTACTATTCACTCAATTTTAGACAAAGAAGGTGTAAATACAATGAACAAATTAATTGGAATCTCACTTGCAGCAACGCTGGCAATCACCAGTGTGCATGCAGCTAGCGTCGATGAGCTTGAAACGCGAATCGAAAAGCTTGAAAAAAAAGTAAAAAGCAACAAGAAAACGATCACAGAAGTAAAAATACATGATGCATTTGATAACATCAAATTCGGTGTGGACTTCAGGAATGCTGTGGATTCACTCAG